>LULJ01000111.1_pt1 | contig 35463 bp, 39 predicted proteins | sample 728171 | NCBI WGS metagenome assembly LULJ01 (sample SAMN03860292, study PRJNA289734) | marine metagenome | biome: seawater column; feature: ocean; material: water; isolation source: Red Sea water column Station 169 - depth 25m | place: Saudi Arabia: Red Sea | collected 2011-10-15 | depth 25 m
TTGCATCAATTGCAACAACAATACATTGTGAACCAAACTTTTTTGAACTATCTAAAACAACTTTCGGATTTTCAACAGCAGCAGTATTAATAGATACTTTATCGGCACCACAATTTAATAATTTATTGATATCATCTATACTTCTTACTCCTCCACCAACAGTTAGAGGGACAAAACAATTTTTTGATGTTCGCTCAACTACATTATAAATTGTATCTCTATTTTCGTTTGAAGCAGTAATATCTAAAAAACATATTTCATCTGCTCCGCCATCAGAGTAAATTTTTGCTTGCTCAACTGGATCCCCAGCATCTTTCAAATCAACAAAGTTAATACCTTTAACTACACGACCATTTTTAACATCTAAACAAGGAATAATTCTATTTTTAAGCATCTTCTTTTACTAATTCATCTAACTTAATATCTCCATCATAAATAGCTTTACCGACTATTACACCTTCAATATTTTTCAAAGTTTTGGCTTTTTTGATATCATCTATTGATGAAACCCCACCTGATATAATTACTGGACAATTTGATATCTCTGCAACTCTTGATGTTTCATCAAAATTTGGGCTTTGTTTCATACCATCTCGATTTATATCCGTATAAATTAATCTATTAACACCATAGTCGTTAACTTTTTTTAAATAATCTAAAGTTAATTGATTAGAATTTTCTTTCCATCCAGATACTGACAAATAACCATCTTTAGCATCTAAACCTAAAGCAATTTTGTGTGGAAATTTTTCACATGCTTCTTTTAAAAAATTTTTATCTTTAATAGCAGCACTTCCTAAAATTACTTTCTCTGCGCCTATATCGACGTATTTTTGGATACTATCAAGATTCCTAATTCCACCACCTATCTCTACATTTAAGTTAAATTTACCAACTATATCTTTGATGATGTTTAGATTTACTGTCTCACCAGTCAAAGCTCCATCTAAATCAACAATGTGTAAATTTTTAAATCCGTGATCTTTGTATTTCCCTGCTTGATCAACTGGAGACAGTGCATACTCAGTTTTATTATCAAAATCTCCTTTGACTAATCTTACACACTTTTTATCTTTAATATCTATTGCAGGAAATATTTTCATTTATAAATTTATAAAATTATCAATTATCTTTAATCCTATTTTATCGCTCTTTTCTGGGTGAAATTGGGTCCCAAAAATATTTTCTTTTTCGACGGAGCAAACAATATTTGAAGAATAATCTGTTGTTGCTGCAATCACACTATTATCATTTGGTACAAATTCATAACTATGCACAAAATACACATGAGAATTATTTTTAATATCCTTAAAAATCTTGCTATCTTTAACAATATTTATCTGGTTCCAACCAATATGAGGAAGCTTATATTTTCCATTTTGATTATCTATTTTTGACACTCTTCCAGATATCCAACCTAATCCTTTTGTTTCGGTTTCCTCATAACCAACATCCGCAAACATTTGCAAACCTACACAAATTCCAAGAAGTGTTTTTTTATCGTTTATTGCAAATTCATTAAGAGTTTCCGTTAGACCATCAATTTTATTTAAAGCATCTACACAACTTTTAAATGAGCCTTGTCCTGGTAAAACTAATTTATCACTTGATTTAATCTTACCTAAATCTGAAGTTACATCGATATTTACTTTGTCTTTAGCAACTTCTTTAAAAGAGTTTATCACCGAGCTAATATTGCCCGAATTATAATCAACAATTGTGACTTTCATTAAACTTATAAAGAACCTTTTGTAGAAGGAATTGTTTTTTTATTCCTTGGATCTATCTCTAATGCAGCTCGTAAAGATCTTGCTAAACCCTTGAAGCAAGACTCTATTATATGGTGACTGTTATCACCATAAATATTCTCAACGTGTAAAGTAATTCCAGCAGCTTGTGAGAATGCTTGAAACCACTCTTTAAAAAGTTCAGTGTCCATTTCACCAAGTTTTTCGACTTTAAGATTAACTTTCCAAATCAAGTAAGGTCTATTAGAAATATCAAGTGCTACACGTGATAAGGTTTCATCCATAGGTATCATTGCATGAGCATATCTTCTGATACCAACAGATTTTTTCAAAGCTTTCTTTAGAGCCTCACCTATCGCAATACCAGTGTCTTCAGTGGTGTGGTGAAGATCTATATGAGTATCCCCTTTGGCTTTGATGATCATATCAATAGAAGAATGTTTAGATAACTGCTCTAACATGTGATTTAAGAAACCTATGCCTGTGTCAATTTTATATTTACCTTTCCCATCAATATTCAGATCAACACTGATGCTGGTCTCTTTGGTTTTTCGACTAATTTTGCCTTTACGCTTCATAATTAAAAAGAGGTATACATATATTATTCAATTATGGCAATAATACTAACCCTGGGCTTGAAGTATCAAAATTAGTATCCATTTATAAGCTATGACAACAATTGTATTAGTAAGAAAAAATAAAGAAGTCGTAGTTGCAGGTGATGGACAGGTGAGTATGGGAAATACAGTCGTAAAAAGTACTGCCTCAAAAGTAAGAAAAATTGATAAAAGAGGTGTCGTAGCAGGATTTGCAGGATCTACAGCAGATGCTCTAACTTTGTTTGAAAGACTAGAGGCAAAATTAGAAAAACACGCAGGAAATTTATCTAGAGCAGCAGTAGAATTAGCAAAAGATTGGCGAACAGACAAATATTTAAGAAGACTTGAAGCACTGATGGCAATTGGTGATAAAGAAAATAGTTATATAATTTCTGGCACAGGAGATGTTTTAGAACCTGAGGGAGATGTTATTGGAATTGGCTCTGGTGGAAATTACGCGTTAGCTGCAGGAAAGGTTTTAATTAGAACCGAAATGAATGCTGAGCAAGTTGCAAAAAAAGCAATAGAGGTTGCAGCAGAAATTTGTGTTTTTACAAATAATAATGTTAAAATTGAAAAAATATAATGGATAAGTCAAACGTTACACAACTACACCCGAAAGATAAAAAAGATTCAGAGGAAGAGTTTTTAGGTAGTTCTCTTTCGCCAAGAGAAATTGTATCTGAATTAGATAGATTTGTTGTTGGACAAAATAAAGCGAAAAGAGCTGTTGCAGTTGCATTAAGAAATCGATGGAGAAGACAAGCTCTTAAAGGTGAAATGAAGAATGAAGTTTTACCTAAAAATATTCTAATGATTGGCCCAACTGGCGTAGGAAAAACTGAAATATCGAGAAGATTATCCAAACTAGCTGAAGCTCCATTTGTCAAAGTCGAGGCAACAAGATTTACAGAGGTTGGATATGTTGGAAGAGATGTTGAACAGATAGTTAGAGATCTTGTTGAAATAGCCATTTCAATGGAAAAAATAAAAAAAAGAAAAGAAGTAAAAACTAAGGCACAAAAACTTGCTGAGGAGAAAGTCTTAGATGCTTTAGTCGGAAAAAAAGCAAGTGCAGCAACGAGAGAAAGTTTTAGACAAAGATTACGAAATGGTGATCTAGACGATAACGAAATTGAAATTGCAGTTAGTGATACGGGATCTAATTCTACTTCTTTTGAGATACCTGGAATGCCTGGTGCAAATGTTGGTATGATTAATATTGGTGAGATGCTTGGGAAATCAATGGGTGCTAAAGAAAAAAAGAAAAAAATGACTGTAAAAGAATCTCATGAAATATTAATAAATGATGAATCTGACAAATTAATTGAGCAAGATAAAATTATCAAAGCTGCAAAACTTTCGACCGAAAATAACGGTATTGTTTTCTTAGATGAAATTGACAAGATTTCTGGAAGAACAGATAGGGTTGGTGGTGATGTATCAAGAGAAGGTGTACAAAGAGACTTGTTACCCTTAATAGAAGGAACTACAGTAAATACTAAATATGGTCCTATTAAAACAGATCATATTTTGTTTATTGCCTCGGGTGCATTTCAACTTGCTAAACCATCAGATTTATTACCTGAATTACAAGGAAGATTACCTATAAGAGTTGAGCTAGAGGCTTTAACAAGTGAAGATTTTAAAAGAATTTTAAAAGAACCAGATTACAGTTTGATTAAACAATATGTTGCTCTATTGAAAACTGAAAATGTTGAACTGGAGTTTTCTGAAGATGGTATAGACGCAATAGCCAACATTGCTTCTGAAGTAAATTCTACAGTTGAAAATATCGGAGCAAGAAGATTACACACGATTATTGAAAAAATTTTAGATGAAATTAGCTTTACCGCAACAGACAGATCTGGGGAAAAAATTACTATCGATAAAGACTATATAAACAAAAATTTGGATAATCTTGTTAAGGATACTGATTTATCAAAATTTATTTTATAGATAACTAAAATAATCATTATTTTAAGTTATTTTTTAAAAAAATATAAAATGCCCCACTTCCCCCATCTTCAATATCTGCATCTTTTATCTCATTAATTAATTCCATTAATTCTGAATTATTTTTTATATATTCAGGCAAAGAATACTTTAGGATACCAAGATCCTTAGACGAGTAAGGATTTTTTTCATTATCTGAGTGTATACCTTTTCCTGTGACAATAACTAATTTTCTAACACCATTTTTGTAAGAATCTTTAATTAGTTTATTTATTGTTTTGTTTGCCTCATCTAATGAAAAACCGTGGAAATCAAAATATTTTGTGCTTTTAATTTTTTTCTTATAACTTGAGAGGTCTTTATTTGGTAGAGTATCATTATTAGTTAAAAAATCTTCCCAATCTTTTTTATCTTTATCTGAAATTTTACTTTTCAATTAAGTTAAAGTATCAACAAGTTGCCAGTTGGGATTGTTTGATTTTGTATCTCTTGAGAATACCCAGGTATCGTAAATTTTTTTAATTGTCTCTGGATCACCTGAAACTATTTTTTTCTCTTTATCTTTGATACATGTTATTACTTCGGCGACAAAATCTACTGTAACTTTAAGAATTGAACCAATTTTGTTATGTTCTTTTATTTTTGCTGAATTTATACCAATAAATGTAATCTCAGCAAAGTGTCCTCTTTTACTTCTATCGACTAGAGCAGCTTTGAATTGAGAATAAATTTTTTCACTTAATAGTGGTTTGCTGTTTGTAATTTTATTATCTTGATCACTAAAGTCAGTAATTATAGTTTCATAAGCAATTTTAGCACCTTTTAAAAATTCTTTTTGAGCCTCTTCATCAAAATTTTCTTTGATCTTAGTTTTATTTTCTGTCTGAGCCTTTTTTAAGATATTCTCAAATTGCGGGTTTATTTTACCCTCAAAGCCTGTCCTCTTACCTAAAATTCCTCTTAACCTCAAAAAGATAAAACCAGCAATCATTGCTAATAAAATGATATCTATGTATTCAAAACTATAATTCATACTGTAATAGTAATTACTATGTTGAAAAATTTCAACTAGCAATTAGATTAAAGACAAATGAACTCAGTCCTAATAGCCATAATACTAATCCCAGTTATAGAAATATACTTATTCATAAAAATTGGCTCTCAAATTGGAGCTTTAACCACAATAACATTAATATTTGTAACTGCTATACTTGGAATAATATATGCCAGATACGAGGGTCTAAATACTCTTAGGTCCGCTTTTGTGCAGTTGATCAAAAACGAAATACCCGTTTATGAAATAATATCAGGTGCAGCAATAACTTTTGCTGCTCTATTACTGATTGTCCCAGGCTTTGCTACAGATATAATTGGTTTTTTGTTAATATTTCCATTTAGCAGAAAATTTATTTTAAAAATACTATCATCTAAATTTCAAGTGAAAAAAAAGACAAATGAAAAATTTATTGATGGTGAATACGAAGAAATAGAAAAAGAAGATGACAAAAAATTATAAAATCTTAGCCAAATATATTAAGGATATGTCAAGTGAAACACCAGATGCTGAAACATATATGTATGTAAAAGATAACATTTCACGTTACCAGTTGGGAATTAATATAGATTCAAAAGCAATAAAAAGTAGATTAATAGAGATCGACACTTCGATTAAATTTCATGATAAAGAGGAGAATGTAAAAAAATCAATTTTTGAATTTGTATATACATCTGTTGTACAAGTTGATGAAAATCTAAAAGATAAAAAAATTTTAGAAAAAATCGTTTTAGTTGAGGTTCAAAAAGAAATTTTTCCTGAAATAGAAAAAATATTAATTAACTTACTTCATAACTCAGGCTACCCAGCAATTAAAATTGAAAAAAAGGTAGATTTTGAAGAATTATATAAAAAAAATTTTAATTAAAAAAATTTTTTTTAATTTGCGTTTTCAAGTAATGGCTATGATTATTTAATTCCTTTTCAGTTGGTTTAATAATCTTTTTAAAATAATTTATTTTTTTATTACTGTCTTGATTTTTGATCTTTTCTTGAATGCTAAAGTCTAGGGTAGGTTCCTTTTGATCTATCAAATTTATATAAACTTTTGCTAACAGATCGCAGTCTACTAATGCAGTATGCTTTGTTCGTCTTGAATTATCAATTCTATATCTTTTACACAAGGCATCTAAATTTGATGGAGAGCCTGGAAATTTATCTCTAGCTAAAGTTAATGTGTCTACTATATCATTATTAATTTTTTTTTTTCCCAAGATTTTTAATTCATTATTTAAATGAGATAAATCAAATTCAGCATTATGAATAATTAGTCTTTTATCTTTTATGAATTCTAAAAACTCATCTATAATTTCTGAAAACTTTTTTTGTTTCGAAAGGAACTCATCTGTATAGCCATGTACTTCAAATGCTTTATCAGAGACTTTTCTCTCTGGATTTAAATAACAGTGAAATTTGTTTTTATTCGGGATCAAATTATCAAGCTCTATACAACCTATTTCAACGATCCTATGACCTTCCTTAACAGATATACCGGTCGTTTCAGTATCTAAAACAATTTCTCTCATTTTAAAATTTTTTTTAAAATATTCTTAACATTTTTTCTTACAATTTTTTTTGTATAAAAATTATTTACAATATAATGAGATTTTCTTTTTTTGTAATCAAGCGGAAGTTGAATTTGCTTCAATCTTTTTAAAATTTTACTATTAAATCCTTTTCTCTTAAGTAGTCTTTTTGAAATATCTGCTTTTTTTGCATCAACAAAAACTAAAATTGTATTTTTGTTTTTAATTTTATTCTCTAACAGTAAGGGAATATCTAAAATTACCAACTTTCTCTTTTTATTTTTTAAAAGAAACAAATTCATTTTTTTTCTCACAAGCGGATGAACTATTTTGATAATTTTTTTTATATTGTTCTTGTTGCTTAGAATCGCATTTGTTAATTCAGTTTTATCCGTGGGAAATGTTTTAATATATTTTGGTAATAATTTTTTTAATTTTAAAAAACAGACTCTGCTTTTTTTATATATTTTGGCTACCTCGTTATCTGCATTGAACACTGGATATCCAAATGATTTGGCTACAAAACTTTTTCCAGATCCTATATCTCCTAAAATTCCAATTTTAATCATTATCTAAAAGCTTAAATGTATCTGAATTAACTACTGGTTCTATCTTATGCCATAATTTAAATGCTTCTAGAGCTTGGTAAATAAACATAGTTTTCCCATTTTCTGTCTTGTATCCTAATTGCTTGCCCATTTTCAAAAAATTAGTTTCGTGAGGATTATAAATTACGTCATAAAATAATTTATCCGGCCCTAAACTTGAAAAATCTAGATTTATTGTTTCATTATTCAAACCAAGACTTGTAGCATTTATCAATACATCAAAATTATTTAAATTTCCCCATTCCAAAATTTTAAGATCATTAAATAAAATTTTTAAATTATCTGCCTTCTGTCTAGTTCTATTACTAATTGTTATCTCTTGAACATACATATTTTTTAAAGCAAGAATTATTGAAGGTACCACACCACCGGCACCTAAAATTAAAACTTTCTTACCCTTTATACTAAAATTTAATTTTTTTATTGCAGTGTAAAAACCAGCTATATCTGTATTATGTCCAACTAGATGATCATTATAAAAAGTAATTGTGTTTACTGATTGGGTCTGTTCTGCTTCTGGGCTTAATTTATCTAAAAAAGGTATAACTGTTTTTTTAAAAGGTACAGTTACATTGCAACCAGCTACTTTTTGTTTCTTTATATCTTGAATAAAATTTTTTATTTGAGGATCTACAAGTTTAACTTTATCGTATATAGCATCAATATTATTTTCTTTTAACCAGTGGTTTTGAAGTTTGGGAGATAAAGAATGATCGATTGGATTTCCGATGACAAAAAATTTTTTCATATTAGTATCCGTGTGTTTTTAAATATTCTTTAATTTTTTTTATTGGTAAACCCATAATTGTGTCTTCATCACCCTCAATGCTTGTAAATAAATATTTACCCTCACTTTCAATTTGGTAAACATTATAAGCATAAAGAGCTTCATCAGATATTTTAGATAAATACTGTTTCAATTCTTCTTCGGTAAAATTTTTCATTGTTAGTTTAGCTTTATCAGTATAGTTCCAAATCATCATCCCATTTTTAGATATACAAACTGAACTTATCAAATGATGAGATTTACCATTAAGTTTTTTTAAAATTTTTAAAGCACTTTCTCTATTTTCAGGTTTTGATATTAGTTTTCCTTCTAAATCTATCACGCTGTCTGCACCTAATACTAATTTATCAGGATACTTAATACTTATTTTGTTTGCCTTTACTTCTGCAAGATTTTTCGAAATAATCTCAGGATTAGCTTTTTCACTCAACAAACTTAGTTTAATAATATCCTCATCGACATTTGAGGGCTCAACGATATTAGTAATATTATTTTTGTCTAAAATCTTTTTTCTTACTTTGCTTTTTGATGCTAAAATAATTTTTTTATCCATTCTTTCTCTTTGAAAAAATTTCGTAAATTTTTATTACTGATGCAGCTGTTTCCTCAACAGATTTTCTTGTCACATCTATCGTTGGCCATTTATATTTTCTAAAAGTATTTTTTGCATCTTCAACCTCCTTTTTAATTTTATCTAAATTAGTATAGTCTTGGCCCTTGGATTTTTTGGTATAGAACTCTGATTTATTAAAGGTATGTTTGCTGTTTTATATCCTTTATTTGCCAAATATATTGAGGTAGGTGTTTTGCTCGTTCTGCTAACACCTAATAAAATTATATCAGATTTTTCAATATCAATAAGTAAATTTCCATCGTCATGATTCATTGTGTATTGAATAGCCTCAATTCTGTTATAGTACTCCTCGTCTAAAACGTGTTGACCGCTTGGTTCATGGGATGCTTTTTGATTAAATAATTTAGAAAAATTTAGTATTAAGCTGCCCAAAACCCCAAAACAAGGTATTCTTTTTTTGTTACACGAGTTGGCTAAACTTTTGGCTAAGTTGTTATCTACAATTGTATATAAAATAATAGAATTTTCTTCTTTCTCTGCTATTTCGAGTATTTTGGAAATTTGGTTTACGGTTCGTGTAAAAGAATAAGAATTAACTTTATAATCAATATTTTTAAATTGTGCTTTTAAAGATAAGAAGATTCTGTCTAGGGTTTCTCCTGTAGAGTCAGAAATTAAGAATATTTGATAAGTATTACTCATGTATATTTTGTTAATATCTTTGTAATATTTTAATAAAATTAAACAAATTTATTTTTATTTAAAATAGCTTGTAAAATAAGGATTTTATCAACATAATTCGTTTAGTGAAAAACAAATATACAAATGGTTGGGTAATTCATAAGTTACCTATTAATTAGTGATAAATTTAAGAATAAATAGTTAATAAAATGTTGATAAAAAATAATTACCATTATTCACACTCCCTAATAATACTATAATCTTATAATATATATTTTAAATATGACTCCAATTTACGAAGTTTTAAAGAATAACAACACAACAGTAAAACCTATATGGATTATGAGGCAGGCAGGGAGATATTTACCTGAATTTAGAGAAATTAGAAGTAAAAATCCTGACTTTATAAAGTTATGTTTGAATGAAAAATTATCAGCAGAAATAACTCTACAGCCTCTAAAAAGATTTGATTTAGATGCTGCAATAATTTTTTCAGATATTTTAATGTTGCCATATGGATTAAATCAAAAAGTTGAGTTTAAAAAAGGAATCGGACCTATATTGGGAAATTTAGATTTAGATAGCATTTTAAAATTGAATGAAAAAAATTTTGTTGAGAAACTTAATCCAATTTATAAACTTGTTAATTTAATTAATAACAATGCTCTTACAAAAAATAAGAGCATAATAGGTTTTGTTGGTGCTCCATGGACTCTTTTAGTCTACATGATAAATCAAAAATCACCAAAGTCGGGTTTAAAGAATGATTTTTTTAATGATAAAAATTTAATAAGTAAAACCTTGGAGATTATTGAGAAGTTTTTAAAAGTACATATCAAATGTCAAGTTCAAAACGGTGCACAAATTATTCAAATTTTTGATAGTTGGGCTGGATTATTAAATGAGAAAGATTTGCCAAATTATGTTTATGAACCTACTGTAAACTTGGTTGAATATACAAAATCTTTAAATATTCCAGCCATATGTTTTCCCAAAGGTATAAAAAGATATAAAGATTACTGTGAAACTGTTAAGCCTGATGCTGTCTGTATTGATTATGAAGTTGACCCTAAAGAGATTTTAAAAGATATCCAAATTCCTGTACAAGGAGGAATGGATCCAAAAATTTTGTTGACTGATCAAGAAAATTTAAAAAGAGAGGCAAAAAAATATTTAGATATCTTTAAAGATCACCCTTATATATTTAATTTAGGGCATGGAATTTTACCTGACACAGACCCAGAAATGATGGACTGTTTAGTGAAAACTGTAAAAGACTATTAAATGGAAAATAACAAAAATCATCCTCGAATTAATTTTGGTAAAACCGGTGTTTTAATAATTAATTTGGGAACACCCGACTCAACTAGCTGGTTAGATATAAGAAAATATTTAAAAGAATTTCTATCTGATAGAAGAGTAATAGAAGTTAATCCTATACTTTGGCAAATTATACTAAATATTTTTATATTAAATTTGAGGCCCTCTAAAACTGCTAAGGCATATAAAGAAATTTGGATGAAAAAAGAGAATATCTCCCCATTGCTTTATTATACTCGACAACAAGCAAACAAATTATCAAATTTAATATCTGATAAAAATGTAGTTGTAGATTTTGCTATGAGGTATGGGAATCCAAGTATTAAAAGTAAGATAAAAAATTTACACGATAAGGGTTGTGAAAATTTGGTTATACTCCCATTATATCCTCAATATGCTGCAGCAACAACAGCTACTGTTTGCGATGAAGTATATAGAACACTTATGAAAATGAGATGGCAACCATCCATTAAAATTATACCACACTATGAATCCCACCCTCAATATATTGATGCTTTAGTAAATTCACTGAATAAAAAGATAAAAGAAATAAACTGGAAACCAGATCTAATTTTGGTTTCTTATCATGGCATACCGCAAAAATATTTTGATAAAGGAGACCCGTATCATTGTTATTGCCAAAAAACCACTAGATTGATTTCGGAAAAGTTTACATCAATAGAACTTAAAACAACTTTTCAATCAAGATTTGGTCCTCAAAAATGGCTTGAGCCTTACACAGACAAAACATTAGAAAAATTACCCGGTGAAGGTAAAAAAAATGTTCTTGCAATATGCCCAGGTTTTTCCTCAGATTGTGTTGAAACTTTGGAGGAAATCTTAATTCAAGGTAAAGAAACTTTCTTGGATGCTGGTGGTGAAAATTTTGATATGGTGCCGTGTTTAAATGATAGTGATGATCATATAACATTATTAAAATTGTTAATCCAAAAAAACCTGTAATTTATGAATACTTATTTGCTCTTCAAATCTTTACATTTAATAGCAGTTATTTCTTGGATGGCTGGACTTTTATATCTTCCAAGAATTTTTGTTTATCATTCGGAAAATAACGACAAACCACAAGTAACAGAAATATTTAAAGTTATGGAAAAAAAACTTTTTTTTTACATTATGACCCCAGCAATGACGCTCTCTTGGATATTTGGATTAATACTGATACATGAAATAGGTTTTCAACAATTAGGCCAAAAGTGGATGATTTTAAAACTTATTTTTGTGATCTCCTTAACTTTGTATCATTTTTATTTAGGAAGAGTTTTGGGACAATTTAAACTAGATATGAATAAACACTCTTCTAAATATTATCGATACATTAATGAAATTCCCACATTATTGCTTATTTTGATCATTTTTATTGTAATTTTCAAACCTATCTAGGGTTGAAAAATTTAAATTAGCATATATATTCTAAGCATTATTAAGTCCTTAATAATTAATTCATGAACATACAAGAACTCAAACTTAAATCATCAGAACAGTTAATAACTCAAGCAGAAGAACTGGGTATAGAAAATGCTAGCACACTGAGAAAGCAGGAAATACTATTTGCAATTTTAAAAAAAGTTGCAGAAAAAGAGGAGATTACCGGGGCTGGAGTTTTACAGTTATTGCAAGACGGTTTCGGTTTTCTGCGAGCAATGGAGTCAAATTATCTTCCAGGACCTGACGATATTTATGTGAGCCCAAGTCAGATAAGAAAATTTGGATTAAGAACTGGTGATACCATAGAGGGACCGGTTAGAGCACCGAAAGAGGGTGAAAGATATTTTGCTTTACTTCAAGTTAGCAAAATTAATTTTGAGGAGCCCGATAAATCTAGACACAAAATAGCATTTGATAACCTAACTCCGCTCTATCCTAATAAGCAATTAATTATGGAGGTTGAAGTTACAAAACCTGATAAAAAACAAGATTTAACCCCTAGATTAATAGATTTAGTTAGTCCTATTGGTAAAGGCCAAAGATCGATAATTATTTCACCACCTAAAGCTGGAAAAACAATGATCTTACAAAGTATAGCTAATTCGATCGCTAAAAATTACCCTGAGTGTTATTTAATTGTTTTATTAATTGATGAAAGACCTGAAGAAGTTACTGATATGCAAAGAACCGTTAAAGGAGAGGTTATAAGTTCAACTTTTGATGAACCAGCGCAGCGTCACGTTGCTGTTGCAGAGATGGTTATTGAAAAAGCAAAAAGATTAACAGAACACAAAAAAGATGTAGTGATATTATTAGACTCAATTACAAGATTGGGTAGAGCATACAATGCAGTAATACCAAGTTCTGGTAAAGTCTTGACAGGGGGTGTAGACGCTAATGCACTTCAGAGACCAAAAAGATTTTTTGGTGCAGCCAGAAATATTGAGGAGGGAGGATCTCTAACGATAATATCTACAGCTTTAATTGACACAGGTAGCAGAATGGATGAGGTAATTTTTGAGGAATTTAAAGGTACAGGTAATAGTGAAACAGTCTTGGATAGAAAGATCGCAGATAAGAGAATATATCCTGCAATTGATATTACTAAGTCGGGAACAAGAAGAGAGGAACTGCTTTTTGAAAAGACTGATCTTCAAAAAATGAATGTTCTGAGAAGAATAATTGCACCAATGGGCACCATGGATGCTATTGAATTTATTAGCTCTAAATTAAAAGATACTAAAAATAATGCTGAGTTTTTTAATTCAATGAATAAGCCTGCATAATTTTAATTCAATTAAAATTATTTTTTCCCCATTTTATAATATATTGTTTAAATTATGAGCCAATTGAGTTTGAAATTAAAAAAACTTTATGAAGAAAAAAAATATAAAGAAATCATAAATATTATTAATGAACTTGATGATATTAATTTAAACTCTGGGTTACTAAATTTGTTAGGTGTATGCAAAATGCAGCATAACAATTCGGCAGAAACTTTAAAAAGTGCTATTCAAGATTTCAGGAAAGCTTATTTAAGAGAAAAAAAAACTCAAAATTCCCTAAACGCCTTAAAAAATTTCATAAATGCATCCATTGATCTTTTTGATATCGAATTCAAATCGAATGAAATAAATTTAACAGATAATATTCTCAAGGAAATTTTCTCATATTTCAAAGATAATAAAGATTATTTTGAAAAAAATGATGAACTTACAAGAGCTTTGGTAAGAGCATTAGTTCGTAATGTAGATATAGAAAAGGTTATCTATTACCTTAATCAAATCGCTGAAAAAAAAACCTCCAGTATTGATGCCTTAGCATCATACATTTATTATCAAAGTTTTATTTATAATTGGGATCAAAAAAGTTTTTTAGAATATTCTCAAATTCTTGATCAAAAATTAATTACTTTCCCTCAAAATAAATTAGTTGAAATAAGTGGTTCGGATAGAAAAAAAATTAATATTGGCTTTCACTCTGCTGATATAAGATCCAGACATTCTGTCACTCATTTTTTAAAAACAGTTTTATATAACTTTGATAAAAACAAATTTAATATAAACATTTATCTTGGTTGTAAAAAACATCAGGAAGATGCAACTACCCAGGAATTTAGAAATTATGTGGACAAGATGATTAATATAGTGAACATGAGCGATGTTGACGTTATAAATCTAATTAGGAACGACAAAATTGACATTTTAATTGACTTGATGGGGCTTATATCTAACCACCGATTGTCTCTTTATAAAAATCGATTAGCCCCAACACAAATAACTTGGTGTGGTTTTCAGAATACAACCGGAATTAAAGAAATGGACTATATAATTGTAGATAAAAATTTGATTTTTGAAGATGAGGAAAAACTGTACTCCGAAAAAATTTTATACATGGAAGATATTTGGAATTGTCATTGTGGTTTCGACATACCAAGATTACAGACCTTAGCCCCAATAGCTAAAAATAAATTTATAACTTTTGGATCCTTTAACAATTATAATAAAATAAATGATAGAGTTATAAAGGTTTGGTCAAAAATATTAAAAAAAGTGAAGAATTCAAAATTAATTTTAAAATCTTCCAATGCCTCTTTTAGATCTGCAATGGCTGAAAAATTTAGCAAAAATGATGTTATAAATTCTGTTGAATTTTTGTCTTATAAAGAAAATTTTGAAGATCACTTAAATCAGTATAAAAAAATAGATATTGCATTAGACACTTTTCCTTACAATGGTGTCACGACATCTTTCGAGGCAATCTGGATGGGTGTTCCTGTACTTACGATGAAAGGATTTAATTATAATTCGAGAAGTGGTGAGTCTATTAATAAAAATCTTAACTTGCAGGAATTAATTGCTGAAAATGAAAATGATTATATAGATATTGCTGTGAGTTTAGAAAAAAATGTTGAAAATCTGAAAAAATTACGAAATTTAGTCTTTGATAATGCTTTAAGTTCTCCTTTATTTGATCAAAAGAAATTTTCAAACCAATTTTTCAAATCTTTAGAAAAAATATATAATTAACAAAATTTTTATGACGATTTATGCTTTGTCGACTGGTCCAGGTGTCTCTGGAGTTGCAATTATAAGAATTTCTGGACCTGATACTTTGAAGGTAATTAAATTATTAACAAACAAAAATGCTCCAAGGCCTAGAGAAGCGACTCTCCGTAAAATAAACAATATCAATACTTCTGAGATTATAGATGAGGGAATAGTTTTGTGGTTTCCTGGCCCTGAGAGCTACACAGGTGAAGATATGGCTGAGATACAAGTACACGGAAGTAAGGCAGTAATTGATGCAATTCATAAGAACATCTCAAATATTGAAAATTGTCGACTTGCAGAACCTGGTGAATTTACAAAGCTTGCATTTCAAAATGGAAAAATTGATTTATTAAAAGCAGAAAGTGTAGCCGACTTAATTTCTTCTGAAACTGAAATTCAAAGAAAGCAAGCAGTTAAAATTATGAGTGGACGTTCAGCGAATAAATTTAATACATTAAGAGAAAAGCTTTTAAAAATTTTATCTCACGTTGAGGCTAAAATAGATTTTCCAGATGAAGATTTGCCAAAAGATATTCTAAATAAAATCAAAAAAGATGCAGATGAAGTTTTAAAAAATATAGAAAAGATTTTGAATGATCAAAAAGTAGGAGAGAGAATTAGGGAGGGATTTAAAATTGCAATTCTAGGACCAACTAATGCTGGTAAGTCTAGCTTAATTAATCATTTATCTAATAGAGATGTTGCAATAGTCTCTGAAATAGCTGGAACAACAAGAGATGTTGTAGAAACTCATCTTAATATAGATGGTTATCCAGTAATAGTTTCTGATACTGCCGGTATAAGAGAATCTGTAGACGAAATTGAAAAAAAAGGCATTAAATTATCTCTAAACAGAGCAGAAGAAGCAGACCTGAAACTAGTAGTAGTAGATGCCAAAAACATTGATTTTACTGATACTTTGAGGGGTTTATTAGACGATAATGCGATTTTAGTTTTAAATAAATCTGATCTTTTAGAAAAAGATATTGATCCAGAAATAAACAGAATAAATCACGTTCTAATATCATTAAAAAATAATTTGAATATTGATAAACTAATTCAAAAAATAAAAAAAATATTAAAAAGTAAATTCATCACAAGTGATGATATTCTTATTACTAGAGAACGACATAGACAACATCTTGAGCAATGTGTATCTCATTTAAAAAGATTTAATCAAAAGAAGGAAGCTGAAGATTTTGATATAGCAGCCGAAGATTTAAGACTAGCAGCACGACATCTTGGCATGATAGTTGGAAAAGTTGATGTTGAAGAGATATTAGGTAGTATTTTTAATGATTTTTGCATAGGAAAATAAAAGAAATACTCGTAATTTTCATAGATTATTGCCAACTTACCCTGATAAATAGCATTTAATATAAAAAATACAAATCTTGTAAATATTTTATTCGAATATAAATTTACGTAATGAAAAAAAATTTATCTTTTGATGTAGTAGTAATCGGAGGAGGCCATGCAGGCTGTGAAGCAGCTGCAGCATCTGCTCGACTTGGCGTTAATACTGCCCTGTTCACTCACAATAAAAATACCATAGGAGAAATGTCATGTAATCCTGCAATAGGTGGTTTAGGAAAAGGTCATCTGGTGAGAGAAATTGATGCTTTAGATGGGGTTATGGGCGAGGTAGCTGATAAGTCTGGAATACAGTTTAGACTGTTAAACAGAAGTAGGGGTCCAGCAGTAAGAGGACCAAGAACTCAATCTGATAGATCACTTTATCGAAAATTTATGCAAGAAAAACTTGTAAACTATTGTAATTTAATGATTTTTTCAGACCCTGTAATTAAGTTTATTTTTAAAAATAACGAAATAAAAGGTTTTTTAACCTTAAAAGGTAATAAGGTTAGTTGTAACAAGTTAATACTTACAACCGGCACATTTTTAAATGGTCTGATACATATCGGTGATGAGAGAACTCCCGCTGGTCGATTTAATGAAAAGCCAAGTACTGGTTTAAGTGAACAGTTAAAGAAATATAATTTTAAGATAGGCAGATTAAAAACTGGAACACCACCAAGGTTAGACTCTAGGACTATTAATTTCCAAAAATTGGAAAAACAATCTGCAGATGATGATCCTTACTTTTTTTCTTTCTTAACAAAAAAAAATCTAAACAAACAAGTATCTTGCTTTATGACTTACACTAATGAAAAGGTTCATAAAATTATAGAAAAGAATTTATCCAAAAGTGCAATGTACTCTGGTAATATACAGGGTGTAGGTCCAAGATATTGTCCTTCAATAGAAGATAAGATTGTAAAATTTGCTGATAAGACAAGACATCAGATATTTTTAGAGCCAGAGGGCCTTAATGATCATACAATCTATCCAAATGGTATATCAACTTCTCTACCAGAGGTTGTTCAATATGAAATACTTAATAATATCAGTGGTTTAGAGAATGTCAAAGTTATACGTCCTGGATATGCTATAGAATACGATTATATTGATCCTAGAGAACTTCTTTTGACATTAGAAACAAAGAAAATAAAGAATCTATTCCTTGCAGGTCAAATTAACGGAACTACAGGCTACGAGGAGGCTGCAGCGCAAGGCCTTATAGCTGGGATTAATGCTGCTCTTTCGCTAAAAAAAATGGAGCCTTTTATTCTTGATAGATCTGATGCCTATATTGGAGTAATGATAGATGATTTAGTTACTAAGGGTGTTGCTGAGCCTTATAGAATGTTTACATCAAGAGCTGAATATAGATTAAGCCTCAGATCAGATAATGCTGATCTAAGACTTACTCATAAGGGTATTAATATAGGATTAATCTCTGATATTAGAAAAGTGATATTTGAGGATAAATTCCGAAAATTGAGCAAAATATCGCTGCAGATGTCTAAATTAAGTATTTCTCCCTCTAAAGCTGAAAAATTCGGTATCAAAATAGCTAAAGATGGCGTATTTCGAACAGCTGAAGAGATTTTAACTCAAAAAACTGTTAATATGAGTAAAATTAGGGATATATGGCCTGAAATTGTAGATTATGGTGCTGATATAGACGAGCAAATAGAGATTAATTCTCATTATAGAGGATATTTAAAAAAGCAAAAAGCAGATATCTTGGCATTTAAAAGAGATGAGAATCTAATTATACCGGATAATATTGATTACGACCAATTTTCTGGTCTATCTAACGAGGTGAAAGCGAAATTCAAAGAAATTAAGCCTAAAACTATGGGTCAGGCCCTAAGAATTGACGGAATTACACCAGCAGCAGTATATATTTTGTTGTCACATGTCAAAAGAAAGTCTATTAAGCATATAGCTTAATGGATAACTCAATTTTAAATTTTTACTCAAAAATTCCAATCCCGAATGTTTCACGTGAAACCTGTTTTGAGCTTGAGAGCTTAATTTCAATGATAAGGCAAAAAAATAATCAAATTAACATAATTAGTAAAAAAACTGCAGAAATAAACGAAATACGCGAAAGACATATACTAGATTCAGCACAAATAATTGATTTCATTGATTTAAATAGTAATACAACCTCTGATTTAGGCACAGGAGGTGGGATGCCAGGACTTGTTATAGCAATTGTCATGAAAACGATGAAAAATTCGTTAAAAATAAATCTTTATGAAAAAAGTCATCATAAATGTGCTTTTTTGAAAGATGTTTCAAAAAAATTAAACCTGAATACAGAAATTATTCAAAAAGATATATTTACACTTAAGAACATTGAAACAGGAACCATAATATCAAGAGCATTTAAACCTATGCCCATAATTTTGGATCTAGTAAATGAAAATTTTAGGCAATTCAATAATTTAATCTTATTTATGGGAAAAAGTGGCAGAAAAATTTTAGGTGAAACCTTAAAAATTTGGGATTTGGATTATAAAGAAAAAAAAAGCATGACTAGCGCCGACTCATTTATAATCAACATCAAAAAGATTAAAAAAAAAAATTTGTGAAAATAATTTCAATAATAAATCAAAAGGGTGGCGTTGGAAAAACAACTACAGTAATTAATTTGGCATCAGCTTTAACTCAACAAAATAAAAAAATTTTAATTATTGATTTAGATCCCCAAGGAAATGCTACCACTGGATTAGGATTATCTAATACTAATCAATCAGATCAAACAATTTATGGAATCTTAAATGGAACAATGTCAATTTCAAATGTTATTAAGAAGACAAAATTTGAAAATCTCGATTTGATAACATCCAATGTAGATTTATCAGGTCTAGAAGTCGAAACAGCTGGTGATAGCGATAGAGCTTTCATTTTAAAGAGCAAATTAACCGCTTATTTAAACGATTCTAGCGGACTTTATGATTATGTGCTTATTGATTGTCCTCCCTCCTTAAGTTTACTAACAGTGATGGCTTTAGTATCATCAAACTCTCTTTTAGTTCCCCTTCAAACAGAATTTTTTGCATTAGAGGGTCTGACACAACTCATGAAGACGATTGATAGAATAAAAGTAAATCTTAATCCGTCTTTAGAAATTCAAGGAATACTTTTAACAATGTATGATAGAAGAAATAAGTTGTCTTCTCAGGTAGAACAAGAGGCACGTGATTATTTTAAAGATAAAGTCTATCAAACAGTGATACCAAGAAATGTAAGATTATCTGAAGCACCTTCTCATGGTGTACCTGTCCTTATATATGATAAAAATTGTCCAGGTAGTAAATCTTATTACAATTTTACTGACGAATTCATTGAACAAGAAAATAAAATGGGGAGTGCCGCATAATGAATTCACAAATAAAAAAAGGTTTAGGTCGAGGTTTATCATCTTTAATCGGTGAGACTAGAGTTGAGGCTAAAACTAATAAACTTTCATTAAGTGACATCATTCCAAATAAATTTCAACCAAGAAAAGTTTTTGAAGAAGAAAACTTACAAGATCTGACCAATTCAATAAAAGAACGAGGTGTGATTCAGCCAATCATTGTAAGAAAGTCAAATTCTGATAACTCTAAATACGAGATTATAGCAGGAGAGAGACGATGGCTGGCAGCAAGAAAGGCAGGTTTGCATGATATCCCTGTGGTTGTCACTGAGGCGGATGATTTGAAATCACTTGAGTTTGCCATAGTTGAAAATGTGCAAAGGCATGATTTAAATCCCCTAGAAGAGGCCCAGGGATATAAAAGATTAATTGACGAATTTTCCTACGATCAAGAAAAAGTTTCCAAATTTATCGGTAAAAGTAGAAGTTATATTACAAATTCCTTAAGATTACTGAATCTACCAGCAGATGTTCTTAGCTATCTTGAACTAAGAAAAATCACGCCCGGTCATGCTAAGGTTCTTGTCGGACTAGATAATGCGAGTTTTATTGCTAGTAAGATTATAGAAAAGAAGTTATCCGTAAGACAATCAGAAAATTTTGTAAAATTATTTAAAAGATCTAAAAAAGTAAATTTATATAAAGATCCAAATATAAAAAATCTAGAAGAAACTATTTCGAATAAAATTGGACTTAACGTATCAATAAAAAGTAATAAAAGAAATAAAGGCTCAATTACAATTTCATTTCATGACAGCGATCAATTAAATAAACTAATTGATATAATAAAAAATAATTACTAAAAAAATTAAGTCGATTTTTCTAGTAAAAAGTTTGTTGTTAGATTTATTGAATTGACTGAATTTTTCTTTATTTGATACTCCACATCATTTATTTCTATAATCAAATTTTTTAATTTATTGATTGACCACATATTTATTTGATCTTTTATAATACTTTTGTCTTTCCAAAAAATTGGTGGCTTTGCATTATCTATTGTTGCATTAATATTTTTATTTAATTGAAATTGGGTTACAAGATTTAAAAGATCTTTTGTTTTCTTGAGTAAAGTTCGAATAATAACAATACAATCTTCATTTGAAAAAATATTATCGTTAAGAATATTAAATAATTTTTTTTGATTTTTAACTAAACAACTATTAATTAACTCATTTACGCTATGGTTTTCTGAGAGATTAATGATTTTGAAAACTTCTTCATTATTTATCTTTTTTTTGTCTTTTAAATAAAGTTCAATTTTTTCTATTTCATTTAATAGATTTCTTCTGTCACTAGCACATTTTCCTACCAAAACACTAATACATTCGTTTGATAACAATATTTTTCTCTCTCTTAATGCTTGTCGAGCAATTCTCAGAAGAGTATCAAAATTATCTGGATAGAATGCAATTGATACTAATTTTTTTTTTGATTTTTCAAAAAAGTTTCTTAATTTAGATTTTTTCTCTAAAACATCTGAGTTAAGTATAAATATTATATCATTTATATTCCTATCAATTAACTGTTCAACAATCTTGATTATTTTATCTGTACACCTATTTATTATTATAATTTTATCATTATCGAAAAATGATTTATTGAGATTGTTCGCGAAAAATTCTTCGGTGTTATCAATTACTTGTTTTTCATCGTAACGTTTACCTTTTACGTTAAATTTATTTGTAATTTTTCTGATTTCCTCGTTCTTATATCCCTCGTTTTTACCATGAAATAATAAGAAATTCGTAATCTCAAAATTCAATTTATTTAACTCAAAATATTTTAAGATCATTACATTTGTGAAATTTGGCTTATTAATCTATTTATTATTAGATTTGTAGCGTTTTCCTTTTTTATCTTTTCTAAATTACTTTCTTCAAATTTGTTACTAAAGTTCTTAATTAAAAAATCTTCTTTGAATTTAAGAGTATTTAATTTGTTCCCTTTTTTAATTTGAAAAGCTATTTCAATAATTACTAAATAATTTGTTGTTTTTCCTGAGAGATTTTTTGATTGAGAGACTTTTTTATATGATGATGTAGATGAAATAGAAATTTTTTTTTCATTTTTAGTTGTTTGATATTTTTTTAATTTTTTATCTATTAAATTATTAATTTCTGCATCTCCATTGAACTCAATTTTTTCAATAAAAAAATTGTAGTTATCTTTGCTAGAATAAATTGGTGAGTATTCACAACCTAATATTAAAAATGGAATAAATATAAAAATGTAAATGTATTTTCTCATTTAATTTATATTATGATATTTATTAATTTATTTGGAACAAATACTTTTTTTTTAAATTCTTGATTTTTTATGTATTTGTTTATTTCAACGTTTTTTTTAATTAAATCTATTAATTCTACCTCAGAAATGTCTCTATTTGCTTTAATCAAACCTCTTTTTTTACCATTTATTTGAACAACAAAATTAATGTTTTCTTCTATTAAAAGTTGCTTATCAACTTTTGGCCATTCTAGCCCATGTGAGTCTTTAAGTAATTCTATACATTCATTAGAATAATGCGGAATAATTGGCAACATACAAACTAATATTTTTTTATAATTATCAATTATTGTCTTAGGAGAATACTTTTTTTTTATTAATTTTGAGATAGATGAATGAACTTCATGGATATTAGCAACAATTTTATTGTAAGTGAAATTAGATAAATTATTAGTCACGTTATTTATAAATATATTTGTTTTTTTTTTAAATTCATCATCATCATCTTTTGAGTGATTTTTTTTAATTTCATCTAAAACGAGCGTATTTAAGATCCATAGTTTTTGAATAAATTTGTACGATGAGGCCATACCCTGTTCCGACCATTGCACATCTTTTTCGGGTGGACTATCAGATAGAATAAATAATCTAACAGAATCTGCGCCGTAAGTATTAATTATATCCTCAGGGTCAATAACGTTTTTTTTGGATTTTGACATTGATTCTGAAGGTCCAACTTTAACGACTATATTAGGGTTACCTTTTTTTATGATTTTATTATTAACTTTTTCTATCTCATCAGGGCTTAGCCAGTTGTTATCTTGGTCTTTGTATGTTTCGTGACAAACCATGCCTTGTGTAAATAAACTTTGAAAAGGTTCAGTTATTTTAAAACTTTGGTTTTCAAAGTTGATTGCTCTCATAAAAAATCTTGAATATAATAAATGTAAAATTGCATGCTCAACTCCTCCAATATATTGATCAACAGGCATCCAGTAATCTATGTCCTCTTTATCAAATCCATAATTTTTTTCTCTAGGAGAACAAAATCGTAAGTAATACCAAGATGAGCACACAAATGTATCTAAGGTATCCGTTTCTCTAGTAAATTTTTTTCCATCAATAATTATTTCTTTCCAGCTTTTTTGACTATCAAGAGGGTTTCCTTTAACTTTAAGATCAATATTTTCTGGTAATTCAACAGGTAATTTATCTTTAGGTACTGGTATTGCTTTACCCTTATCGTCATAAATAATTGGAATAGGACATCCCCAGTATCTTTGACGGGATACACCCCAATCTTTTAATCTATAATTAATTTTTTTTTTACCTAATTTTTTTTTTTCTAAAATTTTTATTGTTTCAAGTATAGAATTCTTTGGTGCATCAAGGCCATTTAAAAAATTTGAATTTATTATTTTTCCAGGTCCAGGATATGCTTCCTTAGATACCTTAAAGTTATCGTCTTCTTCATATGGTTTAACTACTGTATTGATTTCGAGTTTATATTTTTTTGCGAAATCGAAATCTCTTTGATCATGCGCTGGACACCCAAATACTGCGCCAAAACCATAATCCATAAGAACAAAATTCGCAAAATAAACAGGAACCTTTTGGCTAGGGTTTAGTGGATTTTTAGCTAAAAGACTTGTCCTATAGCCAATTTTATCTCCCACCGCAATAGCCTCTTCAGTTGTTCCAGTTTTTGAACATTCTTCTTTAAATTTCAGAAATTCCTTATCTTCGCTATAAAAATTTGAGACTTCATGATCTACTGACAATGCTAAGAAAGAAAAACCAAATAAAGTATCTGGTCTAGTTGTAAAGCATTTTATATTTTTAATGGGTAAATTACCCTCAATTTCAAATTCAATTTCACATCCAAAAGATTTTCCAATCCAATTCTTTTGCATCGTCTTTACTTTGTTGGGCCATGCTTCTAATTTTTCTAAACCATCCAATAAATTTTGTGAAAACTTTGATATATTAAAAAACCATTGACTTAATTTTTTTCTTTCAACTATAGCGCCAGATCTCCAACCTTTTCCATCGATAACTTGTTCGTTTGCTAAGACAGTCTCATCAACAGGATCCCAATTAACATAATTTTCTTTTCTATAAACAAGTCCCTTTTCCAATAGCTCCAAGAAGAAAATTTGTTGGTGTTTGTAATAATCTTTATTACAGGTTGATATCTCTCTATCCCAATCTAAAGATAAACCCAACTTTTTAAGCTGGTTTTTCATTGTTTCTATATTTTTATTAGTCCATTCTTTAGGGTCTAAATTGTTTTCGCGCGCTGCATTTTCTGCTGGCATCCCGAAAGAATCCCAACCCATTGGATGAAGTACATTAAATCCTTCTAAAGTTTTATATCTAGCTAGTACATCTCCTATAGTATAATTTCGGACATGACCCATATGTATTTTACCAGATGGATATGGAAACATTTCCAAGCAATAAAATTTTTTTTTATTTTTGTTAACTTGAGACTTATAAAGATTATTTTTTTCCCAATAATGCTGCCATTTTTTTTCAATTTCTTTAAAATTATATCTATCCACTTGAATGAGATCTAAAATTAATCTTTACCCATTTTAACACCCGGATAAAAGGATTTATTTTTAGCTTTGGTTTGTTTTTGATATATCGTTGCTTTTTTAAGGATTTCTCTTCGTAACTCTGACTCTATGTTTTTATTATTTTTTTGAACAACACATTTATATTCACTATCACATTTTTTATAGAAGACATTTATGTCTATAGCATCTGATCTTATCTCATTACTTAAAAATCTGATTGTTATTTTAATAGTTTCATTTGGATTTGTATTATTTGAGTACCAGTCTGTAATGATTATTCCACCACTGTAATTTGCGGAAGTTAAGGGCATAAATTCTATAATATCTAATGATGCCCTCCATAGTTCATTAGAGCTTGCAAACTCAAAATTTCCACCTCTACCCGCCCCCTTTTTAACGACATCATTAAGTCTGAAACCTTTTCCTTCTTCTAAATTTTTCTTAACTCTTTCACGAGGATCGGGGCTAACTTTTTTTGCATCAGCACCTCTAAAAAAATTATTACCACAACTATTTAATGAGATTAAAATGATCAAAAAAATGGATAGTTTGCTAAATTTCTCTAAAAATAAGTAATTTTTCATAAATACGCTTTAAATAGGCAATAAATCTTAACATACTCAAATAACACAAAAAACATATTAAAATAAACGAAATTTGTGTTGTAAAATTATCACAGATAATAATTTTGTAAGAAAAAAAGGAGTAAATTTAGGAAAATTTAGCTCATTTTGATAAAAGTTCCCTGTTTAATATTAAACAATTAAAGGAGTAATTAATATGAACAAATTAACAAAAATTGGTGTATCAGCATTAGCTGGTTCACTAGCGATGACAGCTGTACATGCAGCTGAAGGAAGTGTTTCAGTTTCAACTGGATTTGCTTTCGCATCTACAACAGACGAAAACTCACCAACTGGTCCTTATCAGTTTGATAGCGTAGTTTTCTCTGCATCAGGTGAGACAGAGGGTGGTATCACAGTTTCAGCTAAAATGGAACTTGATAACGATAACCCTGGAACTTCATCATCATCAAATGGTATGGATGACAGAAGTATGTCTTTCGGAACAGATGCAATGGGAACAGTATCATTTCACGGACACGGTGGTTCAGGTGTACTAGGTCAATGGGATGACATGACACCAAACGCTTATGAAGAAATATGGGACACAACAGCAAGTGCTGACGTGAGAATTGATGGTAGATCTGGTAACAACTTGATTACTTATGATTCACCAACAATCAACGGTGTGATGGTTAAAGCTGCATACCAACATGATCACTCAACAGCTGCTGGTCAGTCTCAAGACATCGGTCATTACGCAGACTTCGGTATCATGGTTTCACCAGAAATGGTTGAAGGTTTGACTATCGGTTATGGTTTTGGTGAATTAGAGCCGAACACTACACAGACAATTGATAACGAGACATTATTCGTTAAATATTCTGTTGGAGGTTTCACTCTAGGTTACCAACAAAGTGAAGCAGACGGTACTGCTGCAGCACAAAATGACGAGTCTGAAGGTTGGGGTATTTCTTACGCTGTAAACGAAAATATGACTATCGCTTACGGTGAAAGAGATTACGATGACAATACATCTGACTCAACAGCTGGTTCATTAGAGCAACAAGATTCAGGTATCTCAGCATCATACACAATGGGTGGTATGACTATTGCTGGACACATGAACCAAAACGACAACGTAGGTGGTAGTTCAGCTACTACAGCCGATAAAGAGTCGTACGAGTTCGCTCTTACATTTGCATTCTAATATAATTAGAATCTAAAAATTAAAGGGCCCCTTTTCTAAGGGGCCTTTTTTTTGGAAAAAAAAGATATACCTGCATAACCTGCAATATTTAATAAGCCTAACTTTTTAATATTATTCTCGTTAATCCCACCTAAAGCAACAAGCTTCCTTTTGGTAAAATTTTCAAAAAATTTAAATCTATAGATACCCAAGTAATTTTGATTTTTTTTAAATAATGAAGAGATAAAAAAAAGTTTTACCCCTTGAATTTTTTTTATATTTAATTCTTTCAGCGAATGTGCAGACCCCAAAGTAATAAATTTTTTTTTAAACTTATAAGCTAAATGACTAAAACTTTTATTAAATGATGGTAAATAAACACCATCTAATTTTAATTTAATCGCCAATTTTACATTATTCGACAAAAAAAAATGGCAACCTTTTTTCTTACAAAAATCGCGTAAAATCTTTAATTTTTCAATATCTAAATTACTATTATAATTTCTAAAAATTATATTGGTTTTTTTACTTTGATATTTTATTAGGTTTGTATCGTATGTGCTTATAAAGTAATATTTTTCATAATTTATCTTATGCATGCTTCAATACAAAAATTAATACATATCAAGGAACTTGTAAAATCGAAAGAGGAGGGTTTAAACAAGCCAAAAACATCTAAAATTATCGCTATATCTAAAACATTTTCATTGGACAAGATTATGCCATTAATAAATTATGGTCATAATGATTATGGTGAAAATAAAGTTCAAGAGGCATTAGATAAATGGACAACTATAAAAGAGGAAAAACCAAATTTAAAACTTCATTTAGTAGGTAAACTTCAGACTAATAAAGTAAAGTTCGCCATAAAAATTTTCGATTTCATCCACTCAGTCGACAGTAAAAAACTTGCGAAAAAAATTTCAGAAGAACAATCAAAGCAAAATAAAAACGTAAAAATATTTTTACAAGTTAATATAGGAAATGAGGAACAAAAGTCTGGAATATTAAAAAATGATTTATACGATCTTTATCATTATTGTAATGACCTAAAATTAGACATTGTGGGTTTAATGTGTATTCCACCACTTAATTCTGACCCAAACCCTTTTTTTCAGGAGCTAAATGATATGAATAAAAATTTAGGTTTAAAAGAATTAAGCATGGGGATGTCTTCGGATTATATAAAAGCAGTTGAAAATGACTCAACGTATTTAAGAATAGGCTCAGCAATTTTCGGTGAGAGATCTTAGCAGATTTTAATTTTTGTTTTTGTATTTATTAGTTTCAACATAATTAAAAAATCTTTCTTACTTAATGCAATACACCCCTCTGTCGATTTATAATTTTTAGTCAGGTGTAAAAAAATGCAACTACCTTTTCCAGGAATTCTCTTTTTCCAATTGTATTTTATAGGAATTACCAGATCATATTTAAAATCTCTTCTGTAAAGTTTTTCATGTCTGGTTTTTTTTTTAGTGTTTATTAGCTGATTATAATTTATTTTATCTTTTACATTATTACACCAACCCATATTCTTAGTAATTTTTATACATTTTAATTTTGTAAAAGGTTTTTTTATTCTATCATTTCTGTAATATAATTTTTCTAAACCAAAAATACCTTTAGGAGTTTTTTTATCTCCTTCGGTTTTTTCTTTATCAATTCCTTTTTTTCCAACACAACATTTAAATTTGAAGTTATCAATTTTAAGAGAATGTTTGTTTTTTAAGATAATTATCATATTGTATTTATATATGAATAATCAGACTTTGTTTATTTACGAATTACCATCGCTATTTGATATATTTACAGAAAATGAGGGGTATTTAAATTTTAAATTAATTAATTTAAAAAAAAAAGAGTTATCCAAAATTGATTTTAGAAATCATAAAAATTATCTAATTTTATCTCATAAAGATCATAGTTTGCCAAATTTAATTTTAGTTAATAATTTTCCTATTAAATTTTCAAAACTTTTAGAGAGAATAAATATTGAATTTTTAAAAAAAAATTTTAATGAACAATCAAATATAATTATAGGTAAATATACATTTAATATAAATTCAAGAGAGATGATTTTACAAAATCAAAAATTAAAATTAACTGAAAAAGAGATAGATATGATTATTTATTTATCAAAAAGTAAAAAACCAATAAAAATTAAAGAATTGCAAGAAAAAGTTTGGGGATATCAATCAAAGTTAGAAACTCATACTGTTGAAACACATATTCATAGACTTAGAAAAAAGATTAAAGAAAAGTTTTTTGATGAAGACTTAATTGTCAGTAAAAAAAATGGTTATGAAATTATATAAAAAAAATAAATTTGCTAAAGAACTTTTTACTAAAAAATTTAAACCAAGGGTAGTCAAACCAAAAAAGGGAAAAGGAAGTTTTAAAAGAGTTAAAAAAGTTTAAAATCTCGCTCCAATCTGCTGAATTATTTTAGATGACATTTCAGTTGCTTTTGTTAAGCAGTCTTTTTGGGAAAAATCATTTATAAATCCATGTAAATATCCTGCAGCAAATAAATCGCCTGCTCCTGTTAGATCTACAACCTTGAGGTTTTTTTTTGCATCAATTTCATCTACTTCATTTTTATTAATTGCGATAGCACCCTTTTCACCTCTTGTTATTACTAAATGTTTTTTTATCTCTTTACCGAAAGAGATAACTTCATCAAAGTTTTTTGCATCGATCAGTGATATTATTTCTCCCTCATTTGCAAAAACTAAATCTAATTTATTTTTCACAAGATTTAAAAAATTATGTTTATGTCTATCTACACAAAATTTATCTGATAGAGACATCGCCGTTTTACTTGCTAAATTGATAGCTTTTTCAAAAGCTTCTTTTGGATCCCCTTCATCCCACAAATATCCCTCTAAAAAAACTAAATCACTTTTTTTAAAGACTTCTGCATCTAGATCATTTTTGCTTATTTTACCTGCAGTTCCTAAATAAGTACACATTGTTCTCTCAGAGTCAGGTGTGATTAAAATTAAACAGGTTCCAGTAGGAAGAAGTTCTTTTTTCTTCTTATAAAAAAAATTTACGTTTTCTTTTTTTAAACCTTCTTCATATCTGACACCAAGATTATCATCGGATATTTTACCAATAAATCCAACTTTATTTCCCAATTGTGACAAACCAACTATTGAATTTGCAACGGAACCTCCTGAAATTGTTTTTTCGATCTTTAAATCTGTTAACAAGTTTGAGAACTCACCTTGATCAAATATAAGTTTCATCAGACCTTTTGTAAGATTATTCTTTTTTATAAACTCATCATCAACTTTGCAGATCACATCAACTATTGCATTTCCAATACCTAAAATTTTCATTTATGCTTTTTTAGTTTTGATTGGTTTTTTTCTATTAGGATAGCAACTAGTACATATTTTACAAGTCATTCCATAACAATCTCTTGCTTTACAGTACTCTCTTCCATAATAAATAATTTGCAAGTGAAGCTTGTTCCAATATTTTTTTGGAAATAATCTTTTTAAATCTTTCTCAGTTTGAATAACATTTTTACCATTAGTTAATCCCCATCTTTGAGCCAACCTATGAATGTGAGTATCAACTGGAAATGCGGGATGACCAAATCCTTGAGACATAACCACACTTGCAGTTTTATGACCTACACCAGGTAGCTGTTCCAATTCTTCAAATGTTTTTGGTACTTTTCCATTGTAGTTCTTTTCTAATATGCCACAAAGATTATAAATACTTTTTGCTTTTACTCTGAAAATTCCAATTTTCTTAATAAGCTTTTCTATTTTTTTTCTTCCTAATTTTAAAAAATGACGAGGTTTGTAATATTTTGGGTAAATATCTTTTGTAACATTATTTACATTTACGTCAGTACATTGAGCAGATAATAAAACAGAGATTAATAAAGTAAAAACATTTCGACTTTTTAGAGGGACCTTTATTTTTGGATAAGTTTTGTTAAGATGTTTTAATATGATTTTAGCCCTTTGAACTTCAGTCATTATTTGAAATTCAGAAGATCTCGCATTGAGTAAAGACCTGGCTTTTTTTTCATCAACCACTTGCCTGCAGATAATGCACCCTCTGAATATAACGCTCTATCAAAAGCTTCGTGATTAAGTGTTATTATCTCTTTACCGCTCGAAAATTTTACCTCGTGCTCACCGATTATTTCACCTTTTCTCATTGAATTAAAATTAATTTTCTCCCCGTATGGAAAGTTTTTTTTATTTAGATATTTTTTTCCAATTAAGTTATAAAAGTTTTTATTCTTTCCAGTTGCTATACCCTTGCCAAGCATTAAAGCGGTGCCAGAAGGATAATCTTTTTTATATTTGTGGTGGACCTCTGATATTTTACTTAAGAACGAATTGTTTAGAGACTTTGAGGCTATTTCTGTTAAGTACATTAGCAAATTGATACCTAAACTCATATTTCCTGCTTTTAAAATTGGAATTTTTTTTGAGTATTTTTTTATTAAATTTTCTTCTTTTTTTGTAAAACCAGTTGTTCCAATTACTACTTTTTTTTTTAACTTTACTGCAATTTTTAATATGTCCATCGTGCATTTTGGAATTGTAAAATCTATAATAAGATTAGCTTTTTTAAATACCTCTAAGTTATTCTTTGCAACCCTTAAACCATATATCTTTTTATTGGTTTTTTTGTTTTCAGTTACCGTAACTAGTTTAAATTTTTTATCTGATTTTACAGATTTAATTATTTGGTGCCCCATTCTACCTAAACACCCAGTAACAGCTAAGTTAATTTTTCTCATTTGAAGATAAAATATAGAACTATCATAAGTAACAAAACAATAATACCCCAAATAAATAGATTTTTAAAAAACAGATTCTTTTTTATATTAGTGCTTATAAATTCTGGTAGAACTAGTATTAGTATAGCGAATAAAGCAATTGCTGGAATGATTTCTTCTAGACCCATTTTTTTTCAATTTTTTTTGTTACTTTAAAGATATTTATCAATCTTGATTAAGCATAACATTAATAATAATTTTTCATATTTTCCATTAATCTTATGAAATTTGCGTTATTATTTATTTTATTTTTATCTTCTTTTTTTATTAAAGTTGAGGCAGTATCATTATTAATTTTAATATCAATTGAAGCTATAGCTTTATCATCACCTGTTAATTTTATATTCTTTAGATTATCTTTAAAGTTATTATTAAAATTAATTTTTAAAATTTTACACATATTTTTCAGGTTATCTTCAGGATTATTATTAAAATCCTCATATTTGAAAATTTTATCTTTTAAGGTATGTAAAAAAAATTTTTCATACCCTTTTACAAAAAAATTAAATTTGTAATTATCTCTAAAAAAAGGAAAAATTTTAAAATTACTTATATAAAGTTCTAAAGGATGCCGTAAAATATAAAGATTTAAAATGTTAAATTTTTTGCTCAGTGTATCTAAAATTGAGTTTTTATAAGTTGGTTCTGTAAAAGGAATTCCAAAATAATCAACAAAGCACCAGTCACGAATTATTAATATTTTATTTTTCATTTCAACCTCTTCGAAAATTAAGTGAATTTTTTCCTCAAAACTATAATTAAAACTTCTAATTTTTTCATACTCTTCCTTTTCAAATAAGCCATTCCACTCGTGAGCTTGAAATATTGGGTCATATAAATCACAATTAAGGTTCATTTTTCTTGCAATTTCTACTCCATTTGGATGGATTTCACTTAATAAAACAATATTTTCTTGAGCGCCTAAACATTTCGATATTATTGTTCCGCCACTCCTTGGAAGGTTATGGATTAACCTTATATCTTTCATTTAAATAATCTTTTAGTTGTTCCAAAAGCTTTTTGCTTTTTGAAAAAATTTTTTGATACTTGGGTTTGATTTTTCATTTTCAATTTTTCTGAATTTTTCTAATAATTCTTTTTGTTCTCTGTTGAGTGAAACAGGAACTTCTGTTTTAACTTGTACGTAAAGATCACCAAAATCTCCTCTGCGCATGAAAGGCATTCCTTTACCTTTTAACCTAAATTGTTTACCGCTTTGTGTTCCATCAGGTATTTTAATTTTAGCTTTTTTCCCATCAATCGTTGGGATCTCAATCGTTGTACCCAGTGCAGCATCAGCAATAGAAATTGGAAATTCGAAAAACAAATTAACTTCAGATCTTTTGAAAAGTTCGTGAGATTTAACATTAACAAATATGTATAAGTCACCAGCTGTTCCACCTCTTGTACCCGCCTCACCTTTGCCAGCAAGTCTTATTCTTGTGCCATCATCAACACCTTTAGGAATTGTTACTGATAATTTTTTTGAGGTTTGTTTATTTCCCTGCCCATTACAATCATTGCATGGGTTAGTTATTTCCTCACCACTGCCTGCACATTGAGGGCAAGTTTGTTGAACAGTAAAAAATCCTTGGTTTGTTCTAACACGACCATTTCCTCCACAATAAGTACATCTATCAGGACTGTATCCTGCTTTAGACCCACTACCCTTACACGAAGTACATTTTTCTGATGATGAAAATTGAATATTTTGTTTTTTACCAGTGTAAGCCTCCTCAAGAGTTATGGATAAATCATATCTTAAATCTGAGCCTCTATTATTTGAGCTTTTTCTTGAGCTTCGTCTTCCACCTCCAAAATCACCAAAGAAATCTTCGAATATATCTGAAAAGTCAGCGCCACTAAAACCTCCAAAGCCGCCAAAGCCACCTTTCCCTCCACCACCATTTTCAAAAGCAGCGTGACCGAAGTTGTCATAATTTTCTTTTTTTGATTTATCAGACAAAACACCATAAGCCTCACTAGCCTCCTTAAATTTATCTTCTGCGTTCTTGTCCCCAGGGTTTTTGTCAGGATGATATTTTACAGCGAGTTTTCTATAAGCAGATTTTAATTCTTCAGGTGAAGCACTTTTGTTAACGCCCAGGACATCATAATAATCTCTTTTAGCCATTTATTAACTTGGACAAATAGATGTCAGTTAAGCGCTTTTTTCTTTGTTCTCGTCTTTTACTTCTTCAAAATCCGCATCAACAACATTATCGTCTTTTTTTCCTTTATCATCGTCTTTACCATCATCATTATTAGAATCTGGTTTAGCATTTTGTTGTGACTTATAGATAGCTTCTCCAAGCTTCATAGAGGCTTGCACTAAAGCTTCAGTTTTTTTCTTAATTTCTTCTGTATTTTCACTTTTTAAAGTTTCTTTTAAAGCTGCTGAAGAATCCTCGATAGCTTTTTTATCAGCATCAGATATTTTTGAGCCATGTTCTTTTAAATTTTTCTCAGTCGAGTGAATTAAAGTATCTGCCTGATTTCTTACATCTACTGACTCTCTTTTCTTTTTGTCAGCTTCTTTATTTGCTTCAGCTTCTTTAACCATTTTTTCTATTTCTGCTTCGCTTAATCCTCCAGAAGCTTGAATTTGGATTTTTTGTTCTTTACCAGTTCCTTTGTCTTTTGCAGAAACATTTACAATTCCATTAGCATCAATATCAAATGTTACTTCAATTTGGGGCACACCTCTTGGTGCAGGAGCGATACCTACTAATTCAAAATTACCAAGCAGTTTGTTATCTGTAGCCATTTCTCTTTCACCTTGAAGAACTCTGATAGAAACAGCAGGCTGGTTATCTTCAGCTGTTGAAAAAACCTGACTTTTCTTGGTTGGAATTGTAGTATTTTTATCTATTAGTCTTGTTGAAACTCCACCCAATGTTTCAATACCTAATGATAGAGGTGTTACGTCTAATAAAAGAACATCTTTAACATCTCCTTGTAATACGCCAGCTTGTATAGCGGCACCCATAGCCACTACTTCATCAGGATTAACACTTTTATTTGGATCTTTACCAAAGAAGTTTTTAACTTCCTCAATTACTTTCGGCATCCTTGTCATACCACCAACCATAACAACTTCATCAATCTCATTGGCTGATATACCCGCATCTTTTAATGCTGTTTTACATGGAGGCATTGTTTTAGAAATTAAATCTTCAACTAAAGCCTCTAGCTTTGCCCTTGTCATCTTAAGGTTAATATGTTTTGGTCCAGTTTTATCTGCTGTTATAAAAGGTAAGTTAATGTCTGTTTGTTCTGCAGAAGAAAGCTCAATTTTTGCTTTCTCAGCAGCTTCCTTAAGTCTTTGTAACGCAAGTTTATCTGACTTAAGATTAATACCATTATCTTTTTTAAATTCATTAATTAAATATTCTACAATTGTATTATCAAAATCTTCTCCACCTAAAAAAGTATCACCGTTTGTAGATTTTACCTCAAATACACCATCACCTAGTTCAAGTATAGAAACGTCGAATGTTCCTCCACCAAGATCATAAACCGCAATTTTTTTATTTTGTTTTTTGTCTAAACCATAAGCCAGTGATGCTGCAGTTGGTTCGTTAATAATTCTTAAAACTTCTAATCCAGCAATTTTACCCGCATCTTTTGTTGCTTGTCTTTGTGCATCATTAAAGTAAGCAGGAACTGTAATTACAGCTTTGGTAACTGCTTGACCTAAATATTTTTCAGCAGTTTCTTTCATTTTTTGTAAAATAAAAGCTGAAATTTGAGATGGAGAGTATTTTTCCCCTTTAGACTCTATCCACGCATCACCTTTTTCTGAATTAACAATCTTAAATGGAGCCGCTTCTATATCTTTTTTAACAGTTGGGTCATCAAAATTTCTTCCAATTAATCGTTTAACTGCAAAAATTGTATTTTCAGGATTGGTTACAGCTTGTCTTTTAGCTGGTTGTCCTATTAATTTTTCTTTTTC
>LULJ01000188.1_pt1 | contig 34416 bp, 36 predicted proteins | sample 728171 | NCBI WGS metagenome assembly LULJ01 (sample SAMN03860292, study PRJNA289734) | marine metagenome | biome: seawater column; feature: ocean; material: water; isolation source: Red Sea water column Station 169 - depth 25m | place: Saudi Arabia: Red Sea | collected 2011-10-15 | depth 25 m
ATAGTAATTGGTTCAAAATCATAGAATTTACCTTTATATGAAACCTCTTTGTTTTTTAACAATAATTGTAATACCTCGAGCGACTCTATAAATTTTTCTTTTGATTTTTCTATGGGAGTTCCTAATCTTTGCATCTCCCAAGCAAAAGCACCTCTTCCAACGCCTAAAATTAATCTGCCATCAGTTAAAATATCTGCGGTTGCGACGTCACCAGCATATGTTCTCATATCGTGAAGAGGCAAAACAACTATTCCAGTTGTTATTTTAATATTTTTTGTGATAGATGCAATTTTTACAGCCATCTGCAAAGGTGATGGCATCATAAGTAAATTTATTAAATGATGTTCAGGAATTGATACTGTTGCATAACCAAGTTTCTCAGCAACAACACATTCTTCTAACATATTTTTAAAATGTTGTTTCGAACCAACATTTGTATCTGGCATATAGCTGGTTAAGAAATGGTTGAAGTCCATATATTTAATTTACCATTTTAATTTTTCTTTAGATATCTATTTTCTAATTTTATTTTCATATTTTTTTCTAAATAGTTGTAAGTTGACTAAATACTCGTCTCTTATATTTGACAGTTGATTAATTGATTTTCCTCTAGATTGTTTTTTGGTACCTGAAATCAACCTTTTTGAGAGTTTTTTTGACAATTTTGGCGCTTTAAGCTTAGTCCATGGAAGTTTTAATGCTGGCCCAAACTGTTCTAACATATGCTTCATCCCAGCCTTTCCACCCGCTAAATGGAAGGTTAAAAATGTTCCCATTAAAGAATATCTTAAACCGGGACCATCCTCTATAGCTCTATCTAAATCCTCAGTTGTAGCATATCCATCATTAATAATATGTAACGCCTCTCTCCATAAGGCTTCTTGAAGTCTATCAGATAAATAACCAGGTAATTCTTTTTTTAGAACTATCGGGTTCATTGAAATTGACTTATAAAATTTATTTGCAATTTTTAAAGATTTCTCACTAGTTTTTTTACCAGGAACTATTTCTACCAAAGGTAACAAATATACAGGATTGAATGGATGGCCAATAATACCTCTCTGAATATTTTTACATTTTGAAAAAATCTTTGATGGCAACAATCCTGAAGAACTTGATGAAATTAAAACATTTTTTTTGCAACTTTTAGAAATTTCCCTCATTAAAACAGTTTTTAAATTATAATTTTCTGGTGCACATTCTTGAATAAAATCAGCGTCTTTAACTGCTTCTTCTAAAGATAGATAAAATTTTAAATTATTTAAATTTATTTTTTTTTTGTTAAAAAGTTTTTTTACATATGGAAGTGCTCTTTTTATTTCGTTAATCAAAATTTTTTTTTGCTTAAGATTTTTGTCGAAAGCATAAACGATTTTATTATGAGCTAGAAATCTTATAATCCACCCTATTCCGATTACACCTGTTCCAACTACAGCAACTTTTTTTATATTTAACATTACTTGTGTTTAACAAGTTTAAGTTTTGTCCTAGTTTCCTCTGCTGTCATTATTGATGCTCCAAGATCTGTAACTATCCTTATTGCTTTCTCTACTAATTGAGCATTTGTTGCTAGTTTACCCTTTGATAAATATAGGTTATCCTCCAAACCTACTCTTGGGTTTCCTCCCATTACAACTGTTTGAGCTACAAATGGCATTTCGTTTTTTGAAATTGCAAAACCTGACCACACTCCTTCTTTAGGCATTATGTCTTTCATGGCTTGCATTGCTAATGGGGTAGCGGGAGCTCCCCAAGGAATACCTAAACACATTTGAAACATTGGTGGATCATCAAGCAAACCTTCTTTGTACAATTGCGATCCAAACCACATATTTCCTAAATCAAATGCCTCTATTTCTGGCTTAACTTTAATCTCTTGTAATTTTTTTGCAGCCTTCCTCAAATCATTTGGTGTATTAACTGTAATTACAGAACCATCTCCAAAATTTAATGTGCCAGCATCTAGAGTACAAATTTCAGGTAAAAATTGTTCTGCATTAGCAATTCTTTCCATCACATTTGCCATATCTGTCATTGGCCCAAATTCTAACGGATTTTTACCTTGACCAATGTCTAAATCTCCACCCATCCCAGTTGTTAAATTTAAAATAACATCTGTTTCACTTGATCTAATTCTATCTACTACTTCTTTATATAATTCCAATCTTCTGCTTGGCGTACCGTCCTCTTCTCTTACATGAATATGAGCAATTGCAGCTCCTGCCTTTGCTGCTTCTATTGCGGATTTAGCTATTTGCTCAGGAGTTTTTGGTAAATCAGGATGTTTGCTTGCAGTATCTCCAGACCCAGTAACTGCGCATGAGATAAAAACGTTATTGTTCATAATTTATTTTTCAACTATATTTTAAAATCATACAAATGGAAATATCTGAATTACAGAAAGAATTAGCTGCTACTTTTAGATGGACAGCAAGACTAAATATGCACGAGGGTGTTGCAAACCATTTTAGTGCATGCGTCCCTGACTCTTCTGATTTTTACGTAAATAAGGCAGGCATTCATTTTAGTAATATGAAGGCAAGTGATTTAATCTTGGTGACTAAAGAAAATAAGGAAGAACTAAAAAATAAACCAGACATAATTGACCCAACAGCTCTATATATACATAGCGCGATACATGAAAAAGCACCTCATGCAAGATGCATTTTTCATGTTCACTCAAAATATGCAACTGCCCTCTCCACTCTTAAAGATCCTGTTATGAAACCTATCGATCAAAATACAATGATGTTTTACAATAGAGTATCTGCATTCAAAGAATTTGGAGGTTTAGGACTAGAAGAAGAGTCCATTAAGATGGCAAATGCTTTAGGAAACAAACAACACATGTTACTTGCAAATCATGGAATTTTAACCACAGGAAGAACAGTGGCTGAAGGTTTTAACTCTCTTTATTATTTTGAGAGAGCAGCAGAAACATATCTTACAGCTCTATCAACAAACCAGGAACTTAATGTTGTAAGCCATGAAATTGCAGAAAAAACTGCAGAGGAACATGAAAATTTTCCCACAGATTTCGCAAATTTATTTTTATCTCAAATTAGGATCATTTTAGATAAAGAAGAGCCAGATTATAAAAGTTAAGATGGACCTAGATAAATTAAAAGTAAGAAGAAGTTTTATATTTACACCGGGGCTTCACCCTGAAATGTTTCCAAAAGCGATTGAATCAGGTGCTGATATGGTTTGTATTGAATTAGAAGATGGAATAGCAATAAACGATAAAGAACAAGCCCGAAACAATACTATAGAAGCTCTTAAAACGCTCGAAGTTAAAAATGATGTAGAACTAGTTGTAAGGTTTAATAATCAAAGAACTAAATTTGGTCTTTTAGATCTAGAAGCTTTTATATCAAGTAAAGTAAATCTTAAGGCTATTATGTTACCCAAAGTTAAAACGCCAGATGAAATAACATTTATAGACGATCTACTTACAGACTGTAATTTAGATACCGATCTTCATGTTATAATGGAAACAAATGAAGCTTTAGAAAATATTTATAATATTGCTCATGCTAGCAAGAGAATTGTAGCTTTATATTTTGGTGGAGTTGATATGGCAGCAGAGCTAAGAGTTGAGAATAAATGGGAAAATCTTGTTCATGCAAGATCAAAGTTGGTTCATGCGGGAGCTAGTGTCGGTGTGGACGTTATAGATGTGCCATATTTAGATTTAGAAAACATGGATGGAATGAGGAAAGAAGCTGAACAAGTTAGAAATCTTGGATTTACTGGAAAAGGCTCTATTCATCCCAAACAAATTCAAATTTTAAATGATGTATTTACACCTCCAAAAGATGAAATTACTAAGGCAAAAAAAATATTAGAGGAATTTAATAACTCAAATACAGGTTTAGTAGTTATAGATGGTAAACTAATTGAAAAACCTGTCCTTAGAGAAATGAAAAGAAAAATACTAATAGCTGATAAAATTAATAAAAGTTAAAAATGTCGTATCATCTTGCAACGAGAAAAATAGTTAAAGAGTGGACAGATTATAATGAACATATGAATATGGCTTATTATATCTTAATCTTTGATCAAGCATGGGAAACAATGCTTAATAAATTTCAAATGGGTGGCGAAAATGCAAAATCAAATCTGAGAAGCACTATGGTTGTTGAAACTAGAACCACTTACAATAATGAGGTTAAAGAAAATCAAGAAGTAGAGGTATATTGCACACATTTTGACCATGATAAAAAAAGATTACATTTAAAATGTGAGATGTATGAAAAAGAAACTAAAACTCTTGCTGCCACTATGGAAAGTTTATCCCTTTATATTGACTTGGGGAAAAGAAAGGTCACAGAATTTGAGGAAGATAAGCTAAAAATTATGGGTGAATTTATTGACGAAAATAAATCAAGTTTTAAGTCTGAAAATTTAGAATTATCTGGTAGATTAAAAAAATAGATTATGGAAATTAAATTAGTATCAGGTGCATTAGGTGCGGAAGTAAAAGGCATCGATTTAAAAGATAGCTCTTTAGAAAATTGGAAGAAGATAAATAATCTATTATTAGAACACAAAGCTCTGTTCTTTAGAGATCAAGATATTACATCGGAGGAACAGATAAATTTAGCAAAACATTTTGGTCCATTAGAAAGACACATTTATGTTAAGGGAAGAAAAGATTATCCAGAAATATTAAGAATAATTAAAGCTCCAGAAGAAAAAAGACAATGGGGTGAAACTTGGCATACTGATGTAAGTTATAACCCTAAACCAACAAAAGTAATTATCTTAAGATCAATTAAAGTTCCACCAGTTGGTGGAGATACAATGTTTTCTAATATGGAAATCGCTTACGATACATTAAGCGACAAAATTAAAGATAAGGTTAATGATAAGAGAGCCATTCATAGCTCTCTAGGGGCAGCAGCGTTTGTTGATGCATATAAGGAAATGGAAGGGAATGGTAATCTAGATGAATATTCAAATTCCCATCCAGTAGTTAGAACTCATCCTGAAACAGGAAAAAAAATTTTGTATGTAAATTCAATGTACACTAAAAGAATTTTAGATTTAGATGAAAATGAAAGTTCAGATATTTTAAATGAAATATTTTTACATCAAGAAAGACTTGATTTTACATGTAGATTTAAATGGACTGAAAATGCTGTAGCAATTTGGGACAATAGAAGCACCCTTCACCAAGGTCTGACTGATTTTTTTCCTGGCAGAGGATTGGGCCATGAAAGAGTTATGGACAGGATTGCAGTCGAGGGTGATCATCCAAATTAAATGCAAGCTTTTGATTATCTCATAGTTGGTGCTGGTTCAGCTGGATGTGTAGTAGCTAACAGATTATCTGAGAATGCTAATAATTCTGTAGCTATATTTGAGGCAGGTGGATCTAGTGATATTTGGAAGGTTAAAATGCCATTAGCTCTTCTATATACAATGCATGACCCCAAATATAATTGGAAATATTATTCAGAACCTGAACCATATTTAAACAATAGACGTGTTTTTTGCCCTAGAGGAAAAATGATTGGAGGATGCTCATCTCACAATGGGATGGTTTTTGTAAGAGGTAATAGAGATGACTACACCAGATGGGAAAATTTTGGTTTAGATAACTGGTCTTATGATAAAGTTCTTCCTTATTTTAAGAAGATTGAAACTTGGTCTGAAGGTGAAAATCAATACAGAGGTTCATTGGGACCCCTTCCAGTAAATTTATCTAAAAATTCAAATCCATTATTTAAAGCATTTATTGATGCTGCAGCTGAAGCAGGTCACAAAACAAATATAGATATGAATGGTGAGGAACAAGAAGGTTTTGGCATGTTTGATACTACAATGCATCAAGGCGAGAGAGCTGGAGTTGCCAAGTATTATTTAAACCCTGTTAAAAATAGAAAAAATTTAAATATTTTAAAAAACTCATTTGTAGAAAAGATACTATTTGAGGGAAAAAAAGCAGTTGGTCTTCAAGTAAAAATAAATAACAAAGTTGAAAAGATTTATGCGAATAAGGAAGTCATTTTGAGTGGAGGATCTATAAATTCTCCACAATTATTAATGTTATCTGGTATAGGCGACGAAAACCATCTTAGAGATAATGGTATTGAAGTTATTCATCACTCAAAGGGTGTTGGAAAAAATTTACAAGATCATCTTGAAACTTACATACAACAAAAATGTAAAACTCCTAATACACTTTACACATACACAAAATTAATACCTAAAATTTTAGCAGGTATGCAATGGTTTATGTTTAAATCTGGACCCTGCTCAAAATCATTTTTAGAGGCTGGTGGTTTTGCAAAATCATCGCCTGATAGAAAAGTTGCTAATATTCAATTTCATTTTTTTCCATCATTTGTGATAAATCATGGCCTAGAAGATCCTGATTCACATGGTTATCAATTACATGCAAGTCCAAATCATCCAAAAAGTAGAGGTGAAATAACACTTAATTCTTCAGACCCATACGATTATCCTAAAATTTTATTTAATTATTTAAAAGAAGAAGAAGATCTTAAACAAACAAGAGAGTGTATTCATGTTGCAAGAAAAATTCTATCACAGCCAGCTTTAGCAGAGCACGCTGGTGATGAAGTTGGGCCAGGTTTTGATGCACAGTCAGATGATGAATTAAATGAATATATTAGATCGAAAGCAGACACTGCATATCATCCTTGTGGAACATGCAAAATGGGAGTTGATGATATGGCAGTAGTGGATCAAGATTTGAAAGTAAATGGGATTGGAAATTTAAGAGTGATTGATGCATCAGTGATACCAGAAATACCAAGTGCAAACCTAAATGCTCCTACACTTATGATTGCTGAAAAAGGCTCAGAGGCAATTTTAAATAATTAATATTATTATCACCACTGATTTGATATAGGTGTCTCATGGACACAAACCAAAATACCAGAGGAATTTTTTTTATAATGACTGGTATGGCTTTTTTTTCAATACAAGACTCTTTAATTAAATTTATTTTTGAGGATATTGCTTTATTTGAGCTTTATTTTGGAAGAACCCTTATACAATCAGTATTTTTGCTATCCTTTGTTTTAATAACTAAAAAAACAATATCTTTAAAAACCCATTACCCATTATTAACACTAATTCGAGTTGTATGTTTTTTCTTTGGTTTTAGTTTTTTTTATATTTCACTGACTTTTATGACACTTGCTATGACAAGTGCACTATTTTTCTCCTGTCCGTTCTTTATGTCTATGTTTGCTAAATTTTTCTTAAAAGAAAAAATTGGAATTAGAAGATGGAGTGCAATTGTAATTGGATTTATTGGAGTATTGATTGTTTTAAATCCATCTTTAGATGATTTTAATTTCTTTAAATTAGCACCTGTAGCATGTGCGCTTTGCTATTCAATCTCAATGACAATAACTAAATATACATCCGATAAAGATAGTATTTATACTCAAATGACTTGGCTTTATATTTTTGCATTATTTGCAAGTTTGGTAATATTTTTTGTTAGCGGCGATGGAAAATTTAACACTTTTACAGATCCAACTTTGCAATTTATTGTTAGAGAATGGTTTACTAATCCAGGAGAGGCATGGCCCTATGTTTTAATTATGGGAATAGTTGCTTCGATTTCATTTTTTTGTGTATTTACTGCCTATAGTATTGCCTCACCTTCTGTGGTTTCGTTATTTGAGTATTCATACATAGTGTTTGCAATGGTAGCTGGTTATATATTATTTGAAACAATACCAGTGCCAAGAACTTTTCTAGGAGCATCAATAATTATTGGTGCTGGCGTATATATTTATTTTAGAGAAAAAGTCCGAGGACAAATGATTGCTACAGATACACCAGCGAATAGATGATAAGAAAAAATTATATTCCAACAATAAATATGACTTAAAAGTAACAAGGGATTTTTCAAAAAAAACTAGAAATCAATACATCGAGCATTTAAGTATAGAGAGGTCATTTAATAAGCAATCTATTGAAAAACTTGCAGATTATTTTGAAAATTTATTCAATTTAAGCGAAACTCTGTTCAAAAGTATTATAAAGATTTACAAAAAGGACCCCAATTTATCTAAAAAAGTTTTTTCAAGATTAAAAACACTAAGTACTTTAAGATTTAATTATTACCCAAATCAATCTAAACCAGTTGAAATATCAAAACAAGATGGGGTCGCACTTGGATGTGAAACACATGTTGATAGTGGTATTTTCACAGTTTTATATCAAAATAAAAAAGGTGGTCTTCAAGTTCAAAACCGGAAAACAAAAAAATGGCATGATGTTCCTTTCAATAAAAATGCCTTGGTAGTGAATACAGGTAGAGCGCTAGAATATTTAAGCAAAGGCAAGTTTAAAGCAACAAATCATAGGGTATTGTGGAATAAGCAAAAAAGGCTCTCTGTTCCTTTCTTTTTTGAACCTTCTTATGACTTTAAAATGAATCTTTCCTTTTTAAATAAGCGAAGATTTAGTAACGGTGGCATCAGATATGATAAATTTCTAAATAAGTCTTTAAAAAAATTCGTTGAATATCAAAGATAAGAATAATAATATTGTCATATAAAGCGATACATAACTCGTCGTAAAATCTTATACGAAAGTGGGATCGGTCGTCTTTAAATTAATTTTTAAAGGAGGCTTTAATGAAGTTTGGTTATTTTTGTAATACCACAAATTGGACTCACAAACCATATCACCAGCTATTAGATGAGACTAAAGAAATCACAGAATTTTGTGATCAAAATAATTGGAATTCAATATGGTTTACAGAACATCATTTTAATCATGAGGGAATGGAGTCGTGTACTAATCCCTTAATGTTAGGAGCAGATGCTGCAGCAAGAACAAAAAATATAAGAATAGGACAAGCTGCAAACGTAATTACTTTTCATAACCCAATAAGATTGGCAGAAGATATCGCTACACTTGATCAACTTTCTAAAGGAAGAGTAGAAGTTGGTGTTGCCAGAGGAGTTTATGGTCGAGAAGCAATAAATCTAAATAAAGAAGCAGATTTAAAAGATCAGGCAAAAAACTTTAGATTGTTTGCAGAGACATTAGAAATTTTAAAAAAAGCTTGGTCAGAAAAATTTTTTAATCACGAAGGAGAATTTTATACTTATCCGTCACCTAACTATGTGTGGCAACATGATATGAGTCCACCTAGTGAAGAGTTTATGAATATGGAAGATAGCACTATGAAAAAAATTAGTGTTCTTCCTAAGCCATATCAAAATCCACATCCTCCAATACATCAAGTTGTTGATGGCATAAGATCTATTGAGTGGGCAGCAGAAAATAATATTAACGTAATTATGTGGATACCTACTGTAAAAGCACTCAAAATTAGATTTGAAGCATACAAAAATAAAAGATCAGAAGTTACAAAAAAAAATGTTCCTTTGGGAGAAGGGGTAACTCTTGTTAGAGATATGTTTGTTGCAGATACAATGGAAGAAGCCAAAGAGAAAGCTGGTGAACACATGGTAAATTATATGAGATGGGTTTGTCATTGGAGAGGTCTAGGAAATCATATGGATCCGGGTGAAGAACTTCCACAAACAGAAGGGAAATTAGATCTTCTTAACTATGAGTTTTTACACAAGAGAAATATGTTATTTGGTACTCCTGAATACGTAACAGATAAGATAAAAGAACTTCAATCAGAGCTAAATCTTCAAAATCTTCAAGTATGGTCTAACTTTCCGGGTGTTAAACATGAAGATTGTATGAAAAGTATTAAATTATTCACTGAAAAAGTAATGCCTAACTTTAAAGATGATCTAGATACTGAAGTTAAAAAAGTATCGTGATTAAGTCCAAGAATACCTTGACCGGCGGTCAAGCGGCAGTGAAATCCCTAAAAAAGGAAAAAGTTAAACACGTCTTTGGTTTAATTGGTTCTGCTACAATGGAAATGTTTGATGCGTTGTATCATGAAAAAAAAATTAAATTTATAGGTGTAAGAGATGAAAGAACAGGAACACACATGGCCGATGGCTATGCAAGAGCTTCCAATCAACCAGGAGTAATTATTGCAGGACAAAACGGTCCAGGAGCTACTAATCTAGTTACAGGAATTGCTCAAGCAAAAGCAGCATTTTCGCCTGTTGTATCTATTGCCGGTTTATATTCTACCAAAGATAAAATGGAAGATGCATTTCAAGGACTTGATCAACAGTCACTATTTAATCCAATAACCAAAAAGACTTGGACTGTAAAAAAGGCAAGTCATATTCCAAAAGCTTTCAGTGATGCATTCAATCTTGCAATGTCACCAAGGAGAGGTCCAGTTTGTATCAACTTACCAAGAAACGTACTTTCAGATACATCAAAATTTAAAATCAATGAAAATAAAAAGTCTTTTAAAAGCGAAAGTAATTTAAAAAGCAAAAAAGATTTAATTCAGAAAACAACAAAACTTATTCTTAATTCCAAGAAAACTGTAATTGTTGCTGGCGGAGGTATAAAATATAATTCAAAATTTAAATCTGTAACTGATCTTGCTGAATTTTTAAACGTTCCAATAGTAACAGCTGCTGGACACGGAGATGCGATACCATTTAGTCACAAACTAAATGCTGGACAAATGGGGCCAAGAGGAAATTTAGTTGCTTCAAGACTGGTTAAAGAAGCAGAACTTATTATTGCATTAGGAACTAGACTTGGTTTTAATTCTACTTTCTATTCTTACGATAATATAAACAAGAAAGCTAAAATTATTCAAGTTGAACTAGAGAAAAAAATGTTAGGAAGATATTTTCCTATTAGTATTGGTATTCATGGCGATGCTGCAAATGTGGCAAATCAAATGTTGAATGATTTAAAAAAACAAAAAAAAATTTTAAATTATAAAGAATGGACAAATAATTTTTTATTAGAAAGATCAAAGTTTTTAATAAATAGGGATAATATAAAATCTAAAAATTATCCAATACAACCAAATGGACTATTTAAAGAGTTAAGAAAAGTTCTTCCTAAAAATTCAGCTATTACACTTGATGCTGGCACACTTTGCCTTCAAGCTACTGATGCTTTAGAGTATTACAATCCTCCTTCTCTTTTTACTCCTTTAGATTTTGGATTAGTAGGTTTTTCATTTGCTTGTGGTTTAGGCATTAAGGTTGCGAAACCTAATAAAACTGTAGTTAGTTTAATGGGCGATGGTGGATTTGGCATGACTATTTCAGAATTAAGCACTGCCGTAGAGCATGGAATAAATACAATTACAATAGTTATGAATAATAAAAGTTGGGGTGCCGAAAAGGCTTACCAAAAAGATTTCTATGGTGAAAGATATTTGGGCGCAGATATTCAAAGTCCTCCTTTTGATGAGGTTGCTAAACTTTACGGTGCAAAAGGAATTAAAGTAAAAAAATTATCAGAGGTAAATCAAGCAGTTAAAAGTGCACTTAAAGCAAACAAACCAGTTGTTATAGATGTTGATGTAGATCCAAAAGCATTATACAGTTTTAGAAGAGATAGCTTTACACATCGAATTAAAAAATGAAATTAGAATTAAGAAAATTTAATAAATTTGTAGATAAAACTTTTATTGAGGGTGGAAAAGAAGCTAAAGATCCAGTTTTAATGGTTTCTGTAGCAGCAGTTTTTAAAAATCCTTGGGACGGGAAAGGTTTTGTAGAAGATTTAAAACCCATAATTTTAGATCTAGCTCCAAAACTTGGAGATTTACTTGTCCCAGAATTAATTAAAGAAATAGGTTCTCCTGATAAAATATTAGCTTATGGAAAAGCCGGTGTAGTTGGATTAAATGGAGAAATTGAGCATGCATCTGCTTTCATTCACACTTTGAGATTTGGTAATAAATTTAGAGATGCGGTCGGTGGTACCTCTTACCTAAGTTTTACGAACACAAGGGGTCCTGCCGGATCAAAAATATCAATCCCAATGATGCATAAAACTGACTCAGGTTTAAGGCCTTATTATTTAACACATGAGTTTACAATACATGATGCTCCATTTGATGACGAAATTGTAATCGCAATTGGAGGTGCTTCAACTGGAAGAGCACATGCTAGAACAGGTGATAGATACCAAGACATGAAGGAAATGGGCATTGAACCAAAGTAATAATGATTCATGCAACAGACTCAAAAGGTACATTCTATATATTAAATAAAAAAGATAGAACTCCAATCATATTTATCCACGGTGTGGGACTTGATCACTCTATATGGGATTCACAGATAAATGAATTTGATAATACTGTTTTAATTTATGATATTCTAGGTCATGGTAAAACACCTTTAAACAAAAATGATTTAAGTTTTGATGATTTTTCCAATCAAATATTAAACTTAATGGATGAATTAAAATTTAATAAAGTTCACTTAGTTGGTTTTTCTATAGGTTCATTAATTGCAAGAAATTTTGCTTCAAGATTTAACGATAGATTAGCTTCTCTTACACTTTTGTGTTCTATATTTAATCGATCTGATAAAGAGCAAAAAATTGTAAATGATAGATTTGAACAGACCAAAAAAGATCATAAACTTACTAAAGATGCTCTTAAAAGGTGGTTTACAGAAGATTTTTTAAATAAAAATCCAGGCATCTCCGATAAAATTTTCAATATTCTTCAAAACAATAATATGAATAATTTTATAAAGATCTATTCCTTATTCGTGAAACATCAAGACAATGAAAAATTTGAAAACATCAAGACTAAAACTTTAGTGATAACTGGTGAAGGTGATGTGGGATCAACCCCAGAAATGTCAATTAATTTAGGTAAAAAAATTAAAAATTCTGTTGTAAAAATTATTCCTAAAGGAAAACATCTCTGTAGTATTGAATGCTCAGATGATGTAAATAATACAATAAAAGACCATATACAAAATGCCTGAATTAAAAAAATATAAAATGTTTATTGGAGGAGAATGGGTTGACTCTGATACTAAAAAAACTTTTGAAACATTAAACCCAGAAGATAACAAACCATGGGCTGTTGTTCCAGAAGCAAGTGCCAATGATGTCGATAAAGCAGTTAAAGCTGCTCAGAAAGCTTTTGAAGGGGATTGGCCAAAAATATTACCAAGAGAAAGAGCTAAATTTTTAAGAGCTATTGGAAAAAAACTTAGAGACAATGCAGAATTACTTGGCAAGATTGAAACGATTGATACTGGAAAGCTATTTAGAGAAACCAACAAGCAAGCAAACTATATAGCAGAATATTATGACTATTACGCTGGTATGGCTGATAAAGTTGAAGGTACTGTTCTTCCAATAGACAAACCAAATATTCAAGCTATAACCTCAAGAATACCTATAGGTGTTATTGCAGCAATTGTGCCATGGAACTCCCAAATGTTTTTAACAGCAACAAAACTTGCTCCAGCTCTAGCTATGGGAAATACAGTTGTAATTAAATCCTCTGAGCTTGCACCTGCTGTGATGTTTGAATTTGCAAAACTTATAGAGGAAACTGGTATTCCAAAAGGAGTAGTAAATGTGATTACGGGATTTGGAGATCCATGTGGTAAAGCTTTAACCACGCATGATTTAGTTGAGAAAGTGGCTTTTACAGGAGGACCTGAAACTGCAAGACATATTATTAGAAATTCTGCAGAAAACTTGTCAGAGGTTAGTTTAGAATTAGGTGGAAAAAGTCCAGTTGCAGTATTTGATGATGCACATCAGGAAAATGCTATCAATGGAATTACTGCAGGTATATTTGGTGCTAGTGGACAAAGTTGTATTGCAGGTTCAAGATTATATTTGCAAAAAGGAATTTATGATGAGTTTCTTGATAAACTTACAAAAAGAGCTGAAAAAATTAAAATTGGTGCTCCAATGGATCCTGATACTGAAATGGGCCCTTTAAGTAACTTTAAGCAACTGGAAATTATCGAAAAAAATATAAAAAAAACAATAGAGCAAGGTGGAAAGGTTAGATGTGGAGGAAAAAGACATCCATTTTCTAATGAAGGTTATTATTTTCCTCCAACAATAATTGAGTGTGATAATCACAGTCTTCCAACTGCTGAAAATGAACTCTTTGGACCAGTTTTATCTGTCATGAAATTTAATGATGAAAAGGAAGTCATAGAAAAAATGAATGATAATCAATATGGATTATCTTCTGGTGTATACACCAGTGACTTTGCTAGAGGTTTGAGAGTATCTAATGCTATTAGGGCAGGAATTACATTTGTTAATACGTATAGACTAATTTCACCTTCTGCACCTTTTGGAGGAATTAAAGATAGCGGGTATGGAAAGGAAGCAGGAATGGAGTCAATTAAAGATTATACTAGAGTTAAAACTACTTGGTATTATACTTCTGATGAACCAACTTTAGATCCTTTCTCAATCAGATAATAATTGTCAACAAAACATACATTACTTATTTTATTCGTAGTCTTCCTACTTGGAAGTGCATATCCAACAGGTAAATTAGGATTAAACGATACAATACCTCCAATTCTTTTTGGTGGTTTAAGAATGTTAATTGTGTTTTTATGTTTAATACCATTTTTTAAATTTCAAACAATTGAAAGAAAATATATTATTCCTTTGATTGGGTTTTCAATTTGTTTTGGCGTTATGGTTAATATGTTTTTATATTTGTCCATAAACGCTTCAAGCATTCTAGCACCTATAACAATAGGAGCTCAGCTTTCTATTCCTTTTGGCATAATATTAAGTTCAATATTTTTGAGTGAAAAGATAAGTTATAAAAAGTGGTTACTTATCATGACATCTTTTTTTGGTATTGTGATACTTGCTTTTGATCCAAAAGTTGTTGAGGAATTAACAGGATCTCTCCTAATTTGTTGTATGGCGTTTTTTTATGGTTTATCGCAAGTTTTCTCCAGGTATCTTAAAAATTTAGATGTAAAATTTACAAATACATTTATGAGTTTAGTTGGCTTTGTAATTTTATTTACACTATCAGTATTGTTTGAAGATTTAATTTAACTTTATAAATTGTTAACAATTAGAGGGAATATATGAAAAAACTAGTATTAGCGATGTTTGTCATTGTATCTTGCTTTACCTCAAAAGCATATTCAGATGGACATGGCATTAAAATGGGAATTATTTTAGGATTTACAGGTCCTATTGAGTCCCTAACCCCAGCTATGGCTGCTTCTGCAGAGCTTGCATTTAAAGAAGCTTCAGACTCAGGTTCATTGCTAGGTGGTAAAAAAATTTCTGTTGAGAGAGCAGACTCAACTTGTGTTGACTCAGCTGCTGCAACAGCTGCTGCCGAAGGTTTAATATCTGGCGGTGTAGTTGCAATTATGGGAGCTGACTGTTCTGGAGTAACTGGAGCAATTGCAACAAATGTTGCTGTACCAAATGGTGTCGTTATGATTTCACCATCAGCTACATCTCCAGGATTGACTGATCTTAAAGACAACGGTTATTTCTTTAGAACTGCTCCATCTGATGCAAGAGGTGGTCAAGTATTAGCAGATATTACTAAAGATAGAAAAGTTAAAAGTATTGCAGTTACACATACAAATAATGATTATGGAAAAGGTTTAGCAGATGTATATGTTGCAGCTGTTAAAGCTCACGGTATAAACGTAACTGTTGTAACAGCTCACGAAGAAGGTAAAGGAGACTACGGTGCAGAAGTTGCTACTCTGGCAGCTGCAGGTGGAGATGCTTTAGCTGTTTTAGGTTACTTAGATCAAGCTGGAGGAAGTATCATCGATGGCTCATTAGACTCAGGTGCATTTGATGTATTTGTATTATCTGATGGTATGATCGGTGACTCTTTGACAGACAGATTTGGGAATGATTTAAATAAATCTTTTGGATCACTTCCAGGATCAATGGGTAAAGGCGCAACAATATTCAAAGATGTTGCTGGTGCTGCAGGTATTGACTCTTCAGGTCCTTACACTTCAGAATCTTACGATGCTGCAGCTTTGATAGTATTGGCTATGCAAGCTGGCGGAAAAGCTGACAGAGGAACTGTTCAAGCAAATGTAATGTCTGTTGCGAATGCTCCAGGAGAAAAAATTTATCCTGGTGAATTGAAAAAAGCTTTAGATTTATTAGCTAGTGGGAAAGCTGTAAATTATGAAGGAGCTTCAAGTGTAGAACTTACAGATGTTGGAGAAGCATCTGGTGCCTTTATTGAAAAAGAAATTAAGGGTGGTAAGTTTAAAGACAAAAAACAAAGATAATACTTAATTATTAAACTCCAGCGGTGAAAATCGCTGGAGTTTTTTTTATCCTAAAATATTGTTCAACACGTAAATACTAAGAGACGACATAAATAGAATTATCGAAAAATTAATAATTTTCCAAACTCTGTTGTTGTTTAAATAATCAGATAAAAACTTAGACAAATATCCCAATGTAAAAAAAAATATTATTGATGAAAGAGTTGCACCAAATCCAAATAATATTTTTTGATTAATTAAAAAACTTTTCGAAAAGTTTCCTAAAAAAAATACAGTATCGGAATAGACATGCGGATTTAAATAAGTAAAACCTAGTGTTTTAAATATTACAGAACTTAGACTTGCTGTTTCATTTTTGCGATTTATTTCAAAATTGATATTTATATTTTTCAGTTTTTTCCAAATAAAATGAATTAAAAATAAAAATAAAAGAAGATTTAGAATAAGTTCAACTAAAGGTGAAAAAAAACTCTCAAAATAATGGAATAAGAATATTCCTAAAAATATAAGAAGGAAATCTGATAATGTGCAAATTGCACATACAATAAAAACAAATTGTTTTTTTAAACCTTGCTCAATTACAAATATATTTTGAGCCCCAATAGCTAATATTAAACTCAGTCCTGTAAAGAACCCTAAAATGAAGTAACTCATCGTAAATTATTGTTTTATAATTTTTTCTGGAATTATTCCTTGAGGTCTAAATCTCATTATCAAAAGAAGTCCAATACCAACGAGCAAAAATCTAAAATATGGAGCACTATTAATTAAATGAATTTTAATTTCATTCGTTTCAGGTAAGTGAGCTGTAAATAAATTTATGAAAAATAAAGCAATAGGTGCTGCCTCTACCCACAAGAACCATACAACAAATCCTCCAAGAATTGCTCCAAAATTGTTTCCTGTACCACCAACAATTACCATGACCCAAATTACAAATGTATATCTCATTGGTCTATAACTTCCTGGGGTAAACAGTCCATCATTAGTTACCATCATAGCTCCAGCAATACCCACAATTGCTGAACCTAAAATAAATATGAATAAATGTTGTTTAACTACATTCTTACCCATTGCGCTTGCAGCTTCTTCATTATCTCTTATTGCTCTCATCATTCTACCCCAAGGGGAGTAAAGAGCCTTTTGTGTAATTATTAATAAAATTATAACTACAACTAAAAACATGCCTGCAAAACATAGTTTTACATAAACAGATGATGCATCAATCACTAACTGATTTAAAATATCCTGTCTCTCCGACAATGAATTTGCAAGATCTAATTTTGCTGAGTGAAATTTTTCTACTAAATTTATAAACCAAGGAGAAGTTTGTAGGTCAATTTCATAAGGAGCTGGTCTTTTTAAACCAATAACATTTTTAACCCCTCTTGCTAACCAATCTTCATGTTTAATAATGGAAACAACAATTTCAGCTATCAATAACGTTGCAATAGCTAAATAATCTGCTCTTAGTCCTAAAGCAACTTTCCCTACAATAAATGCTAGCCCAGCAGCAAAAAGTCCTCCAACTATCCATGAGAATAAAACTGGTAACCCAAGTCCTCCAAGAAACCCTGTCTTCGCAGGATCAACAGCTTCTATTTGTTCAATTGCAGGTCCAGCAATTATTTTTATTAGAATTAATCCAACAATGATTATTCCAGCTACTAAGTAGTTTCTTCTATTAGATTTTTGAATATTTTTTAAAATATACCTTGTAGAAAAAATCATTAATATAATTATTCCTAGGCAAGTCATCATATTAACTCCACCCTCACTCCAAGCTTCAGGTACAGGTGCAACAGATACTAATACAACTGCCAAACCACCTAATGCTGTATAACCCATGATCCCAAAGTTTATTAAGCCAGCATAACCCCATTGAATATTTGCTCCTAGTGTCATTACTGCAGAAATCATACAATAATTAAATATTGTTAATGCGATAGACCAAGACTGAAAGATGCCAACTAAAATAATTAAAAGTAGCATTATCGAATACGCTATAATTATATTTAAATAATTCCTCATATACGTTTTCCTTCAAATATGCCTGATGGTCTAAATATTAAAACAATGACTAGTATCGAAAATGAGATCGCAAACTTATAATCGGTTGATAATAATTGCATCAATGAATTTGGTTCTAAAGACTCTGGCAAAATATAAACTAAAAATCTTTTATATGCATAAGTCAAAAATATTTCAGCAAACGCGATAACATAACCGCCAAAGAATGCTCCATATGGATTTCCTATTCCCCCTACTATCGCAGCTGCAAAAATGGGCAACATGTTATTGAAATATACGAATGGTCTATAACTTTTATCCAAACCATAAAGAATCCCGCCAATTGTTGCTAATATTCCAGCTATAATCCAAGTAATTAAAACCACTTTTTTTGGATCTATTCCAGAGAGGAGAGCTAAATCCTCATTATCTGAGTAAGCCCTCATGCTAGTTCCAGTTTTAGTTTTATTTAGAAACCAAAACATAATAGCAACAACAATTATAGTAACTACTATTGTTATCATTTGTGTAGATTTAATTGTTAAACCTTCAGCAAGACCTGTCATTTCTTTAAATTCCGTTGCTTTTAAAATAAATTTTTCACCATCTAAGAATCTACGATCAGTAGGTCCAATTATAATTCTTATTATCGCTTGTGTTACAAACATTACACCAACACTGACCATTGCAAGCATAACTGGCGGACTTTTCTTAATTCTGTAATATTTGAATACTGTTTGATCAATTATCAGCATGTATAAAATCATCATAAAAATTGCAAAAGGAATAGTGAGCAAAGCTGTAGGCAGAAAACCAAAATTAATTCCGATAGATTGGAAGTAATAAGTCAAAAGTACAGCAAACATTGTACCAAATGACATCATGTCCCCAGTTGCAAAGTTAGCAAATCTTAAAATACCGTATATTAATGTTACAAAAATTGCTCCAAGAGCTAATTGAGAACCATATGTCAAGGCTGGAATAATTGTATAATTCAATAAAACTATTACTGCATTAATTAAATCCATACTAAGCTCCTAAGAAAGATCTCCTGACTTCTGGATCATTTAATAATTCCTTACCAGACCCCTCAAATTTATTTTCGCCAGTTACAAGAACATATCCTCGATCAGAAATGCTTAAAGCCTGTTTTGCATTTTGCTCGACCATGATGATTGCTACTTTTGTATTTTTAACTCTAATAATATGTTCAAACAATTCATCCATTACTATTGGGGAAACACCTGCTGTAGGTTCATCTAACATAAGAACAGATGGTTTTATCATTAAAGCTCTTCCCAAAGCTACTTGTTGTCTTTGTCCACCTGATAATTGTCCAACAACTTGATCTTTTTTTTCTCTTAGGATTGGAAATAGATCATATATTTCCTCGATAACATTGTTTACATTATCTTTTCTTAAAAAAGCACCAACTTCTAAATTTTCTTTTACAGTAAGTTCTGCGAAAACATTTCTAGTTTGTGGTACAAATGATATTCCCTTTTTAACTCTATCTTGAGGAGATAGTTTAGAAATATCTTCTCCATCAATTGAAATATTACCTGATTTTAAATTTAATAATCCAAGCATTGCCTTCATTGCTGTGGATTTGCCAGCTCCATTTGGTCCGAGAATAGCAACTATCTCTCCCCTATTAACATTTATAGAACATGAACTAATTATATCAGGACCATCGCCGTATCCTCCTGTCATTTTATTTCCTTCAAAAAATGCCATTCACTTCTTTCTACCTAAATAACTATCTATAACTTTTTCGTTTTTCTTAACTTCATCTGAAGTTCCCTCAAAAAGAACAGAGCCTTCTGACATTACAATAACTGGATCACACATTCTGCTTATAAAATCCATATCATGTTCAATCATACAAAAAGTATAGTTTTTTTCTTTGTTAAGTCTTAAGATTGCTGTGCCTAATTCTTTTAATAATGTTCTATTTACTCCTGCACCTACTTCATCCAATAATACAAGTTTTGCATCAACCATCATGGTTCTTCCTAGTTCTAATAACTTTTTTTGACCTCCAGATAAGTTACCAGCACGTTCATTTGCTAGATGTTTAAGATTTAAAAACTCAGTTACTTCGTATGCTTTTGCTCTTATTATATCCTCTTCTTTTTTAATTAAATTTGGTTTTAAAAGCGCATTTAATAAAATTTCACCAGACTGATTACCAGGTACCATCATTAGATTTTCAAGAACTGTCATATTTGAGAATTCATGAGCTATTTGAAAAGTTCTAAGTAAACCTTTTGAGAAAAGCTCATGAGATGGAACATTTGTTATATCTTCTTCATCAAATAATACTTTTCCATCTGATGACTTAATATTACCTGCTATAAGATTAAATAAAGTAGTTTTGCCTGATCCATTTGGACCAATTATTCCTGTAATTGAACCTTCTTTTATTTTTAGTGAGCAATTTGATACAGCAGCCAAGCCACCAAAATATTTTGATAAATTATCTATTTGTAGAATATTAGACATTTATTACTTATAAAATTATGCTTTATTTAATCTTTTAAGAATACTATTTAAAGTTTTATTAGTAGCTTTGTAGAAGCCTGCTTTTTTTAATTCATTTATACCTTGCTCATTCAATCCTTTCGGCGTTTGAGAGTCTTTCACAAGTATTTTTAAATCTCTCTTTGAGTTAACCACAGCATCTTCAGAAAGCGCTAAAAAAAGAGATGTTATATATCTCTGAGCTTGGTCTTTTTGAATTCCTTTTTCATTTAACCATTCAGACATTGTTCTTAATAATTCATAAAAAGGTGCCATCATTCCAGATGTTGACCAAAAATTTTTAGATAATTTTTCATTTTTAATTTCAACCACTGTTCCAAGATTTTTAAAAAACTTCTTAACTTTCTTGTTTGGTGGAAAAATAGGAATTGGTCCCTTTTTAAGAGAAATAGGCGGTAAAGGAATCACTCTTGAAATATTTGCTTTTACTTTTACTGCCTTCTTAATATTTTGAAGATTCATTGTTGATATGAAACTTACAATCACATGACTTTTTTTAAATTTTAACTTATGTATTATTTGATTAGCAACAGTAGGTGTTACAGCAAGAAAAATCCAGTTACAATCATTGACAATATCTTGATTATTTTTTGCAATATAAATTTTTTTGAAATTTTTTTTTAGTTGTTTCGAAATTTTTTTATTTCTTTCAGATACAATAATTTTGGTATATTTAATTTTCGACTTACATATACCCGTCACTACTGCTGAAGTTATTTTACCGGTTCCTATAAATCCAAGTTTCATAAGTATATTTTCTACACTTAATTGTTAAAAAAGGAACCTCTTATTCTTAGTAATTCTCTTGATAAATTTTTATTTTCTTTAAAAGGTTTTCGACCATGAAGCCAAAAATAATTATTCGCCACAACAGCGCTTCCAACTGGTAAAGATGTGATTATCTTATTTTTACTACCCTCAAGAGCGTCAGATAATCTTTGTAAAAAAAGTCCTTGATCCATATTTTTTGGCTCAGGAAATTGATCGATGTAAGAAATAATAGGTTTTCCATCACTATCTTTAGAAAAAACAGGGTGTTCAACTTTATAATCAATATTTTTACTTTTTGGAGATCCCCAAATAAAATTTTGCTTTCCAATTTTATCATCTGAAAGATCAGACAAATGTTCCCAATCATCAAGATGCAGTAAAGCGGTCTCACCACCAATCACATTCTCCTCCTCAAGCTTTGACATTAATATCCAATCGGTTGTTTCACGTACATATGTTCCATCGGTATGTAAATCCATATTTACATATGCCTTACGAAGATACGAGTCGCTACTGTCCTCATGTTTAACGTGAAATCTTGCATAGTATTTTCCAGCCATTGAGTCGTGATTTGGATTTCCAATTAAGTGAGTTATTGCAGTTGATAATTTAACTAAAAATGTTTGATCTATTTTAGAAGAATTATTTTTTGGACCAATGATAAAACAACCAGTATCTCTATCTTTAATAATTTCGTTTAAAAAATTACTTAATTTATTAGATGTGGTTTCATCTAAACTTTTAGCGATAGTGAACCTTGTAAATGGTTTATACTCTAATGCTGTAATATTAAATTTTTTAAATGGGAATACTAACCGATCTATAATCTGGTCATCAATTTGTATATTTATAATCCTATTAGATTTTTCATGATATGTAATTTCAAACCCATCTAATTTTAAAAGACTCTTCACAGATTTATTTATTACAAGTGCCTATGGAATCAGGACCACACACTTCTCCATTTGTCCATGTCGCCCCTATTAGATTTGCACCTTCAAAATTAGCATTCAAAATATTTGAGGATGTAAAGTTTGCCTCCATTAAATTAGAATTTTGAAAGTTTACATCAATTAACGTTGCTCCCATAAAATCCGCTCTTGTTAAGTTAGCGCTAGTGAAATTTGATTGTTCAAAATTTGCACCAGTTAAAGTGGACTCGTATAAATTTGCTCTTATAAATGAAGATTCTGAAAAAGTGCCAAAAGCTAAATTAGAATTCATCATAATGCTTTTATCCAAATTTACTTGAATAAAACTGGCAAATGAGAGATTAGAGTTAGGAAGAAAGCTTCCTTGCAGATCCTGACCATCTGAAAATTTACATTTAGTATAATCTACTCCATCAGTTATAGGATCATCACATCCAGCATTTGCATTACTAGAAAGTATTAGAAAAAATATAATAAAAAAAAGTTTTTTCATACCACAAAACTATTTAAAGTAGCTAAAATTATAGCAGATAATATTGTTGGATAAACTAAATTTCTTTTAGTGACATAAAAAATTAATATTGATAATAAAATTACAATTATCCTTAAAATATAATGCACATCCGAAAGATCTCCAGATGGGAAAATTAACATTCTTGAGATTAAAGCTGCTAGAGTTGAATATGCTACACAATTAAACCATTTATAAATTTTAGATGTCTCTCCTATCTTTTCTGAAGTTAAAGCACCAAGAAATCTAGAAATATAAGTTGCAAGAGAAGTTACTAAAATTGCTAAAACAATATTAGCTGTCATAAACCTCTCCTATAAAGTAAGCAATTGAACCAGCCACCAATCCACCAAGTAAAACACTCCATTCTGGAGAAAAAAAATAAAAAATTGGACCCAAAAATGCGCCCAGGATAATTGCAGAGGAAAGTTGTATAGTTTTCATAACCCCTATCATTGCACACATAAAATAAATTGGATTTACTATCGCAAGTCCAATTATCATATCTTTGCTTAAAAAGTCGGCAGCATAAAATCCTAATACTGTTGAAAAAATGGCAATTAGCCAAGTGGCTGTTCCTATACCAATCCAAAAATCAATTCTGTATTTCCTGTCAATTTCCTCATAATTACTTTTTAAAATCAACCAAGATGAAACAGCTACAAAGTGACAAGATAAATAATATTTCCATCTAGGTTGGCTATCATGTTTAAGTAATGGCATAATTGAAACTGTCATTGGAAATAGTCTAGAATTTACCAACCATACTGCTAAGAAAATATTTACAAGAGACGCACCAATAAGCATTGACTCTGCCATCACTAATGATCCTGGAAGAGCGTAAGTTAATAATGTTGAGAAAATACTTTCTTGTATATTAAACCCTAAATTTTTTAATAAGGCACCTATAGCAATGAAGCTAGCGCCTAATGCAATTGCTGGACTATCAAATTTTTTTGAGCAGACTATTCCTTTGATAAAATATTTTAGGTTTATCATTAGCCGCCTAAGAATAGACGGCCGACATCTGGATTATTTAAAAGATCATCTCCTTTACCTGCAATAGCTGTTTCTCCTGAAACTAAAACATAACCAATATCAGCAAACTCTAAACCTTTTTTTGCATTCTGCTCAACCAATATAATTGTTTTTTTCTCATTTTTTTGAAGATCATCTAAAATTTCAAAAACCATTTGAATGTATCTAGGCTCAAGCCCAATTGATGGTTCATCAACAAGCAAGATAGAAGGTTTCATAACTAAGGCTCGAGAAATTTCTAATAGTCGTCTTTCTCCACCAGATAATACTTTAGCAGGTTGATTTCTTCTGTTTCTTAATCTTTCATATTTTTGAAGAACTCTCTCTGCTTCTTCAAAAGATTCTTCTGTTTTATCTTTAATGTATCCACCCATTAGAAGATTTTCTTCTACAGTCATATCTGGAAAAACCGAATTATCCTGTAGAATATATGCTATCCCCTCAGACTTAAGTTTTTCTGCAGGGCTGAGGTTAGTTATTTCTTTTCCATCAATTTCTATTTTTCCTGAAAAGATATTTGTAAAACCATATATTGAATGAAGTATAGTTGATTTTCCTGCACCATTTGGACCAATCAAACAAAGAGATTGTGCTTTACTTACAAACAAATCAAAATTGTGTAAAATTTCCATCTTACCATAACCAGCTGATAAACCCTTGATAGTTAAGTGAACATTTTCAGATGATAGTTTTTTTAAATCCTCTGCTCCAGGAGCTTTACCAAGAACTTCATATTGATTTGCCATTATTGAGCTCCTAAATAAGCGTCTATAACACGCTTGTCATTTTTAATTTCGTCAGGTGTACCATTTGCAAGCATTTTTCCATGTGCAAGACAAAAGATGCTTTCAGCTAACTGCATTATTACTCTCATATTATGCTCAATAACAAGGAGTGTAATTCCAAAATCTTGATTAACTTTTATTAATCTGTCTATAATTCCATTTATTAAAGTAGGATTGATACCTGCAGTCGGTTCATCCAGCAATAACATCTCAGGCTCATTCATTAATGCCATTGCTAATTCTAATAACTTCTGCTGACCAAATGATAAATCTCCCGCTCTTAGTTTTCTTTTTTGATATAAACCAACAAAATTTAATAAATTTTCAGCTTTTTCAGTAAGATTTTGTGGTATTTGGGAAAATATAGAAATTAAACTTTCATCACTAGCTTTGTGGCTGATAAGCATATTATCTACACAATTTAGTTTTCCATATATTCTTGTTTGTTGAAAAGTTCTTAACAAGCCAAGCTTAGCTATTACTGGAACTGGTAATTCGGATACTTCTTTACCATTAAATTTAATTGATCCTTGATCTATAGGATATGTTCCAACTATAGAATTAAACAATGTAGTTTTTCCAGATCCATTTGGACCAATTAAACCTACAATTTTTCCTTTTTCAACTGACATGGATATATCAACATTAGCCTTAACACCTCCAAATGACTTACTGACATTGTTTACCTCTAAAATACTCATTTAAGTGTGACCTGTGCTTTCCGATCTGCTTCATCCACAACTTCACCAAATCTTTCTGGATACTTTTCTCTCAACCAACCCATAATCCCCTCTGGGAAATAAATAACTATTACAACAATCAAAACGCCAAGAGCAACATACTGCCAACCTAAGAAGAAAGTCCAAAAACCTTCTTTAAATATATGAAATAAAGTTGCACCAATTACTGGGCCCCACAATGTTCCTTTTCCTCCAAGTATGGCCATCAAGACCATGAATACTCCCATTTCTCTTCCATCAAATGCTACATCGGTTGAGTCTATATATCCAACTAGTCCCCCCATAATACCTCCAGCTAATCCACAGAAAAACGCAGAGATCATCCAACCAATAATTTTATATTTCATTGTTTGTATACCCATTGCTTCGGCTTTATCCTCATTATCTCTTATTGCATTAAGAACTAATTTAAATCTTGTTGAATAAATTGCTTTAACTGCAAGGAATGTGAATACCAATACTATGAAACTACAAAAATAGAAAAACTCACCTCTTGCTTCTAATCTATCAACATTAGGAAACGGTGGTGTTGTAAAACCTTGTCCAGCTCCAATTATTTCTATTCCACCAGAAATTTCTCCAGCCGCAACTCCTAAACCTAATGTGCAAATTGCAAAATAATGCCCTCTTAAACCTAAAATAGAATATCCTATAAGTCCTGCGATTATTGCTGGAACTACTGCAGCAACAGCTAAGCCAACTGCAAAACCTTGAAAAAATTGAGCAGGAGTATGAACAAAAGTTTTTTCTCCACCTCCCTCGGTCCACTCTCCTAGAGGAAAAAACATTCCTACTTGAACTGAGGCGCATAAATACATTCCCAGTCCATAAAATAAAATATTTCCAAAAGTGTTATAACCCATTTCACCACCTTGGACATTCCAAGTGATAGCCAGAATTATTAATATACACAAAATTGATAATTGAACTTTAAAAGCTGGAAAAATAAAAGGTGCAGCAATACCAAATATTAGAATAGTTCCATATAAAATAATATTTTTATTCATTATTTTAAATATTCTCTTTTTCTTGATAGTTTAAATCTTCTGTAAACCAGTATTAAAACTAGTAATAAAAATACTGAACCAATTCTAAATTCTGTTCCTAAAATATAATCTGCAAACTCTTCAAATACCCCAAGTCCCATTCCTGACATTGCAACACCAGGTAAATTTCCTAGTCCAGCAACAATTACTATCATGAAAGATCTTATTGTATACGGTAGACCCATATAAGGGTGTATCGTGAATGTAATAGAAATTAGCGCTCCAGCTACTCCACAAAGAGCAGCATTAATTCCAAAAGTTGCTGCGTAAACTTTTTCAGTGTCTACACCTAATATTTTTGCGGCTCTGGCATTTTGAGCGGTTGCTCTAATAGCCCTTCCAAGCTTAGATTTTTTCATATAAATCACAAGTCCAATAGCAAACACAATACTTATAAATGCTGAAAAAATCTTTGAATTTGGCAATGTAACAGAATTATCAAACAGCATAGTTGTTCCATATCCAGAATTTGCAAGAACTACATCTGCACCAAATGCAAAATTCATTAACTGCATAAATAAAATGCTTATTCCAAACGTCGCTAAAATCGAAATGAATAAATCTCTATCAACAACTTTGTTAATAACTAATTTATAAATAATTACTCCAACAAAATACATTATAATTGGTGAAACTATCACTCCCCACGCGGGATGAATTCCATACAGATACATAAAGTATGCAATGTATCCTCCTAATATAACTAAATCACCTTGAGCAATATTAATAATATTCATAACTCCCCATTGAAGAGCCATTCCGTAGGCGATTAACGCAAATAAAATTCCAAGTAACAATCCATCTAGTACGGCCTGTAAAGTTAACATCGGAACTTGGAAAATTAAAAAATCCATAACTTCTAAATGCTATATAAAAAAAAGCCCCCTATTACTAGGGGGCTAATATTGTTTTTAATTATCTTTCAGACCACTTAGGAATTGGGTGAATTAATTCAGCTGATGCCCATTTTAATGGAGCTACAACTTTATTTTCACATTTTCCTGCGTCATCACACATCACTTGGAAAAGTACCATTGGTTTGTCAACGTTCTGACCACCTTCGGCAAACTTAATATTTCCATAGAATGTTTGCATATTAGTAGCTGCAAGAGCATCTCTTACTTTCTTTTGATCAAAAGTATTTGCTCTTTCAAATGCATCTTTAAATACTAACAAAGCAGCTGATGATTCTGCTGATTGGTATGGTGGATCATAACCAAATAATTTCTCAAAGTCGGCAGCATATGTCATGCCATCTTTGAAAAAATCATCTTTGTAAGTTAATGTTTTATGCCACTGAGATGCACATAAAGCGTACTGTGAGTTCTTACCATGTTGCTTAGATAATTTAGCAGCATCACAGTGTGTCATTGCTAACATTGGAACATCAACTTTCATTTCAGCTATTTGTCTGATTGCAGTTAATGCACCTTTTGTATGGCCTGATACAACTAATACATCTGGCTTAACAGCTTTAACTTTTGCTAAAGTTGCAGCCATATCATTTAGCTCTTTTGGTAGTTTATCGTCAATTATGATTTTAGATCCAGTTCTTTCAGCTGCATCTAGAATACCCAATCTAACGTCCTGTGAGAATGCATCTTGCTCAAAAGCTTGAGCAATTCTTACACCTTTTCCACCATTCAATGCTACTGCTGTTTCAATTGCAACATCTAAATATAAGTTTGCTGGTGCAAGCACTGCAAATAAATATTTATAACCTTTTGTAAATAAAGATCTTGATGCACCATTTGCTTCTACCATTGGAACACCATATTTCTCAGTTACAGGTGCAATTGCTTTTGTTAAACCTGAACTATATGGCCCAAGCATAAACTCAACACCGTCTTGTGAAATTAATCTTTCTGCAAGTTGTGCTGCTCTTTTTGGATTTGACTCATCATCGTAATAGATAATATCAAACTTGTAAGTTTTTCCTCCAACTTTAACACCACCCATCTCGTTTATTCTATCAACGGCCATATTATAACCGTTTTGAGTGTGAACACCGTTAGATGAATATTTTCCAGTTAAAGAAATTGCGGCACCTAAGATAATTTTATCACCAACAACCTTTGCAAATGAAACAACTGAAGTTGAAAATAAAATTGCTATTGCAGAAACAAATGTAATTATAATGTTTTTAATTTTCATTTATCTCCTCTTATTAATTAATTAATTTAAACCTTATTAAACTAAGAAATCAGTTTTTTTTCAAGTAACAGTAGTATCGCATTAAGGGTCAATATTGTTGCATAAATGCAATTATGAGAGCTATAACAATTAAGACGCACGCAGAAATTGTGTTTATGACCTTTGCTTTTGCTTTAACCCACATAATCATTTTATTTGCTAAGACTGCATAACCAACTAAAGATAAAAAATCTAATATTACATAAGTTGTTATTAAAATTAAAAATTGTGCAACATAGTTTGAATTAAAATCAATGAATTGAGGAAAAATAAAAGGAAAGAACATCCAAGCTTTAGGACTTGTCCCCGCAACTAAAAAACCATCTTTAAAAAATGATAACGAACTTTTTTGCAAAGTTTCACCTGAGTTAATATCTTTAGGTTTAGATTTGTAAATATCGAATGCCAGGTAAAGTATATAAATTACACCGAACCATTTAAAAAAATTTAATAAAGTAGGATTATCAGAAATAAAGGAGCCGATTACAAAAATTACAAGACATGCTTGAATAATATTTGCGGTAACATCTCCTAATGCAGTCCAAATACAATTTCTAACACCATAATTCATGGAATATGAAATGATAACAATTCTAGGAGTTCCAGGAGTAATAAACATAAACAAAATAATTTGAAGAAAAAGGAAATAATTTAAAGGAAGCATGATGGATAGCCCTAAAAAACCGGGAGCTAAAGATGGCTAGATAGGACTATCTATTAGTGATAATATCACAGGTATATAAATTTGCATTATTTATTTATTTCAAGATTGCTGGAATTTTATGAAAAAAAGTCACAGGCCCACAACCAGAGTTAAAAATCCTGAACCAAAACCTGGTAGTCCAGACTGGGTCATTTGGGCAGCATGGGCAGATAGAATTACATTTGAAGACATCGAAAAAAAAACTGGAAAAACAGAGTCTGACGTAATCAAGATAATGAGAAGAAATTTAAAACCTTCATCTTTTAGGTTATGGAGAAAAAGAGTAAATTCACAAAGCATTAAACATAGAAAAAAGTTTGAATATTCAAGAAAACAAATAAGAGTTAAGATAAAGAAAAATGAAATTCATAACTGGTAAAATCAAAAAATATAATTATATCTAAAGTATGAAAAATATAACAATGTATTCAGGACCAATGTGTGCATTTTGCGATGCTGCAAAAAGATTATTAAAAAGAAATAATCTTGAATACAAAGTTATTGATGTATCTACAGGTCCAGAGCTTAGAGATGAAATGATTCAAAAAGCTAATGGGAGAAGAACAATTCCTCAAATTTTTTTTAACGATGAACATATTGGTGGTTATCAAGAACTAAGAGACCTAGAAAAAAATGGTCAACTAGAAGCATCTTTAAAGTAAATTAATTCCAATCAATTAAACCTAATTGTTTTTTTGCTAATTCAGTTAAGTCATTAACTTTGACTCTACCTTTATAATTTACTTCGTAGTCTTCAGGAGCAAAATCAGGTGGGCTTTTACCTTCAATAAACTTTTTGGATTGTTTTTTTATATAATCAATATTTTTTTTACAATAAGGTGTTGCTCCAACATAAATAACGTTTGAGTAATTTTTGCCTTGATGTTTTTCCTCAACTGCATGCACTACATCCGGGTGCCACCAAATAGTATCTCCAGGATTCATTTTAGGAATTGAAATTAAACCTTCTAACAGTAAACTGTGATATTTTTCATTTATCGATAAAGCTTTTCCTGCTTTTGATCCACATAATTCATTTTCAGGAACATCATCTAATAAAGCTCTTGTTAAAACGTATGACATTCCTTTTACAATAGGAATTAATTGTAAAGTTCCATCATTTGGACCTTGTTCTGTTAAGGCAGTCCATCCTTGAAATGTTCTAAATACATGTGCTACTGCAGGAGATTCAAATTCAATTGTTTCATCTCTATATTTAGCATCAAATGGATTAAAATTTTCGAAATTGTCTGAAAAAATATCATTGTAAATTTTTTGATATGCTTTATCTGTCCATCTTTCAATAGATCCAGCATCACAATGTGGAGATAAACCTAAAGTATCATCCCCTGGTTCTCTTCTTCTTACTCGATCTGCATAAACAAGTTCTCTATTTGGATCAAATACATTTTTACCCTCATAACTATAATTCCAAAAATTGTTCAACCATCTTTTAACGGTTTCCATTTCTTTAGAATGTCTTATTTCTGATTGAGCTTTAGACCAATACAAACCAAAAATTTGAGGTTTTCCTGATTTTAGGTCACTAAAGTATTTGTCTATACCAATCTTTTTTTTTTGGTCTTCAAAATAATTATTTTCCAAGACATATTTATCTAAATCTTCATTTAAATCTTTCACCTTGTTTTTATCAAAAACGTTTCTAATAATAACGCACCCACGTTTGAATACTTTATCTTTTATTGTGGTTTGATCCTTAGTTGAAATATCCTCAAATTCTATTTCAGGAATAATTGTATCTTTTGACTCTTTAATTATTGTAACTTCTTTTTGAATATATTTTTCAATTTTTTTAAAATTATTAACAACGTTTTTTGATTTTTTTCTGAGCTTAATTTTTTCAGAAATAATCTTATTTTGTATTTCAATTAAATTCATTAATTGAAATCGATTATTTTGGTTTAAACACTAGGCACACTCCGTTATTACAATATCTTTTACCAGATGGCTTTGGTCCATCATCAAATATATGTCCATGGTGCCCACCACATTTTTTACAATGATATTCGGTTCTAGCATATCCAATATGATGATCAGTTTTAGTTTCAAATACATCAGGAAGAGACTCGTAAAATGAAGGCCATCCTGAACCACTTTCATACTTGGTATTAGAGTCGAATAATTTTGTTCCACAATTTGCACAATAATAGCTACCCTCTCTCTTTTCAAAATTTAATTCACTAGAGCCTGGAGCTTCAGTTGCTTCTTCAAATAAAACTTTTTTTTGTTGGTCTGATAAATTTGAGTTATTTTTTGTCATTTAAATATCTTGCACAATTTTTATGCAAACTTGCATGCAATTCAACAAGTTTTTCAAAATCTTTATTATAACCACCACCTAAAACTCCACAAATAGGAATTCTTCTTTCAAAAAAGTTTCTAATAACCATGTCGTCTCTCTTATTTATTCCTATATCAGATATTTTTAACTTGCCTAATCTATCACCTAAATGAATATCAACTCCTGCAATATAAAATACAAAATCAAATTTAAAATCGTTTAAAAAAATCAAATTTTTTTTTAAAATATCTAAGTATTGTACATCTTCCATGTCTTGTTCGAGTTCAACATCTAAATCGCTTTTTGATTTTATAGGAGGATAATTTACTTTTGAGTGCATACTAAAAGTAAAAACATTGTTTTCATTTTTAAATATTTCAGCGTTTCCATTTCCTTGGTGAACATCTAGATCAAGAATGAGAATTTTATTAGCTAATCCTCTGTTAAGAAGATATTTCGCAGCAACTGCTACATCGTTAAAAACGCAAAATCCTGCTCCCTCGTCATAAATTGCATGGTGACTCCCGCCAGCGGTATTACAAGCTATTCCATAATTAATAGCCAATTTAGAAGCTAACACAGTTCCACCTGTTGCAACTAAAGACCTTCTCACAACACTATCAATTAAAGGGAACCCTATTTTTTTAACTAACGTATTTTCTAATGTTTTATTTTTAATTTTATAAATATACTCCTCCGAGTGAACCTCTTTAAGTGTATCGATTGAGCATGGTTCAGGTTTATAAAATTTTTTAACTACTTTTTCATTTTTAAGAAAATTTGCTAGTTCGCCAAACTTTTTAATTGGAAATTTGTTATCATCACCAATCTTTGCTACATAGTCAGGATGATTTACAACTGGTAATTCCACTTTACTTTATTTCTCTTATAGGCTTACCGGCAACACAAGCTTCTAAATTTTCAATCATTTGTGTATAAAAAATAGAATAATTTTCAGCTGTTACATAACCTACGTGTGGAAGTAAAAGTGCATTAGGTACAAATCTTAATTTGTGACTAGCAGGCAAAGGCTCTTTATCATAAACATCAATTCCAGCACCAGCGATTACATTAGTTGAAAGTGCTATAATCAAATCATCTTCATTTACAATTGGGCCTCTTGAGGTATTAATCAAAAAGGCTGTTTTTTTCATTTTATCAAACTCAGCAAGTTTAAAACAATCTTTATATCTTTCTCCGCCTTGTACATGAATTGATATGAAATCAGAATTTTGGATTATATCTTCTTTGCTTGAAGGCAAAACATCAAGCTCTTTACATTTATCTAAGCTAAGATTTTCACTCCATGCCATTACTTGCATACCAAATGCTTTTCCAATTTTAGCAACTTGAGATCCGACTTTTCCTAGACCGATAAGACCAAGAATTTTTCCTTTTAATTCAACTCCTACTGTTGTCTGCCAATAGCCTTGGTACATATTATCAACTTCCACTTTAATATTTCTAGCTAGTCCTAAAATTAAGGCCCATGTTAATTCACAAGTAGGATTTGAGTTAATTTCAGTACCTGTAACAACAATTTTAGCTTTTTTAGTTGCCTCAAGATCTACTGCTTTGTTTCTCATTCCACTTGTAGAAATATATTTTAGTTTCTTCAAACTTTTAATAAGATTTGAAGTAATTGATGTTCTTTCTCTCATTATAAGTAGAGCTTCAAATTCTTTTAATTTTTCTATGGCATCGTCCTCGTTTTCAAAAGGTTCACTAAAAACCTCAATATCAAATTTTGATGAAAGATTTTTCAAATCAATAAATTCTTGAGCAACGTTTTGATAATCGTCTAAAATAGCAACTTTAAGCATTTTGAACTTTTTTATTTGAGATTGTGATACCAGCAATAATAAAAATTGCACCTAAGAAATGATAAAATAATATTTTCTCATTGAAAATTATCATAGCCATTACAGCACCTAAAATTGGCATCAAATGTAAAAAAACTCCAGATCTATTTGCACCAATTAATTTTACACCCTTTATCCAAAATAAAAACGAGATTAAACCAGGAAAAAAAACAACATAAAATAAAACTAAATAAAAAGAGGATTGTAATTTTATTGTGCTACCTAAACTATAGTCGATAAAATACATGGGAATTAAAAAAATAACTCCAAAAGTAATAACGACCTGTAATAAGGAAATTGGAGATAAATTAAACTCCTTTTTTTTTAAGAGAGTTGAATATAGTGACCAAGCAAACATAGCAATCAACGCAAAAATATCTCCCTTATTAAAAGATAAATTTAATAAATTGTTTAAGTTTGCCTTAGTTATTATAAACAAAACACCTGTAAGTGAGAGGAATACACCAGTTATTTGGAAGAAATTTGTTTTCTCAATTTTAAGTAAAAATGAAAACAATATTATCATAACTGGAACTGTGGATATCATAAGTACTCCAGTTATTACTTGGGTATGCCTCAATGAATAAAAAAGGGCAGAATTAAAAACACTAACAGCCAATATCCCTAAAATTGAAAATAAGAAAATATTATCCAATATAATTTTTTTCTTACTAAGCAATTCCTTATAAGTAAATGGTAGTAGGACTATCCAGGCCAAAAACCATCTATAAAAATTTAATGATACTGGAGGTATATCAATAATACTTGCTGCTTTACCCACTATAAAATTTCCAGCCCAGAATAAACATGCTAGCACTAAGTATA
>LULJ01000358.1_pt1 | contig 33491 bp, 37 predicted proteins | sample 728171 | NCBI WGS metagenome assembly LULJ01 (sample SAMN03860292, study PRJNA289734) | marine metagenome | biome: seawater column; feature: ocean; material: water; isolation source: Red Sea water column Station 169 - depth 25m | place: Saudi Arabia: Red Sea | collected 2011-10-15 | depth 25 m
AAAGATGGAAGAATTCATATTTTAGGTGAAATGAATAAAGCATTATCAGCTTCAAGATCAGATGTTGGAAAACACACTCCAAAAATGGAAAAAATTAATGTTGATAAAAAAGACATTGCTGCCGTAATTGGAAAAGGTGGAGCTACAATAAGAGAGATTGTAGAAAAATCAGGTGCGAAAGTTGATGTTAATGATGAGGGCGTAGTGACAGTTGCTGCACCAGATGAAGAAGCTAGAAATATTGCTATGCAAATGATTAAAGACATCACTGCTAAAGCTGAATTGAATAAAATTTATTCAGGTAAAGTAATGAAAATTATGGAATTTGGAGCATTTGTAAACTTTTTAGGCAAACAAGATGGGCTTGTTCATATTTCTGAACTTGCTGATAAAAGAGTTGCTAAAGTTACTGATGTTGTCAAAGAAGGTGATGAGGTAAAAGTAAAAGTGATTGGATTTGATAGAGGAAAGGTAAAACTTTCTATCAAACAAGCTTAGGTTTAAAATGTAAATCAAGAAATAAGTAGAATAATTAAAATTATTTTATGAGAGTTGCTGTTTTAAGTTTGATTATTTTATTATTTTTCTTTAACAATAATAAAGTTTATTCAGGCACAGTTACTATGCCTTCAACTTTAACAACTGATACAACTGATTTCGTTTTACTATCAAGCTCAGGAACAACACCTAGTATTAGTGGTTACACAGGAACCCTTCTTGTTTCAGCTGTAGCATCGGATGGAAATATAAAGGTAACGTCTGTTACTAATTTAATGCAGGCAGCGGGCTATTGTAATTATCCAAGTGATAATTCAAGTGTACCTTCTCAGTGTACAGGTAATTCTCTTACAGAAATAGGTTTTAGAGGAACACAAGATGATATTAATAATGCACTTGCAACATTATCATTCAAAGGCGATGGTGCTGCTGGATCTCCTACTATTACTGTTGCTGTAACTCCTGCAGGTACTAATTATTTTTCAGGAAATGGTCATTACTATGAACTTGTAACTGGAACTATTAATTGGGAAGATGCAAAAACTGCTGCAGAAGCTTCAACTTACTTAGGTCTTACAGGTTATCTTGTAACAATTACAAGTGAAGCTGAGAATAATTTTATTAAAAATAAAATTGGTACCAATACTTGGATTGGTGGATCTGATGATGCAACACATACATCTAATACCCATCCAGCTATAAGTCTTGATTTAGGACAAGGTACTGCTCTAGCAGGAGAAGGTACATGGGAATGGGTTTCAGGACCTGAAAACGGAAAGACTTTTTTTTGTCAAGTAGCAATTGAGAGTACAACACCAGGAGTTAATAAGGCAGATCCTGCACATGAGGATTGCACAGTTGCATCAGGTTATTCTTATGCAAATTGGTTAACTGATGAACCTAACGATCACCCATCTGCAAATGACGGGGATGAAAATTGTGCTCATATGTACGGTTCTCCATCAGGCAGAAAAGGTAAATGGAATGACTTACATTGCACAAGAGATACAACTGGAGCGTATGTAATTGAATATGGTGGAACAGCTGGTGAAAGTGCAACCGTAAGTGGTCAAACTACATTAACAATTAGATCAACAGAAGTTAGCGGTTTCAATGCGTTCGATGACAAACAAGTAAGTGGAATGGCAAACGCACAAACAGAACATGCTAAAAGATTTATGTTCAATACTACCAATCAAGTTATGCGTAGAATGGAACAGTTTAGAAGAGTTGGAATTAATAAATCAACTCGAATTAAAGATATGAAATTGTCTCTTTCTAATCAAAATAATTACAAAGAACAAATACCCCCAGAATTATTTGATTATTACATTGATAAATATAAAAATTTATCCTCAAAAAATATTGATGATTTAATTAGTGAACTACCATTAACAAAATATTTAAAAGAAAATTATAATATGACACCAAAAGATTGGGCATTTTGGACAGCTGGCTCAATTAATAAAGGAAGACTTAATCTTAGCTCAGGTGGCGATTTAGGAATAATAAATAGAACTGAGAGTTTTTTATTAGGTGCAGATGTTAATTATAATAAAGGTTCTTTATTTGGACTTGTTTTTAGGCGCGAAGATGATCAATCTAATATAGGCACTAAAGATAGCACTGGATTTTTAGCAAGATCAAATAATTTTTCCCTATATAATACCTGGCAAGGATCTGAAAAAAATTATATCGATTCTTTTTTAGGGTTTGGAAAAACTACTTATGCCACAACACGTATTACTGATACCTCAAACCCTTCCAATGTTGTAAAAGGTAAATTTAAAGCAAATCAAATTTTTGGTTCAGTTAAATATAATTTAAAGAATGTCCGTAAAAATTATAAATTTCACAATTATTCCAAATTTGATCTCGGTTTTGTAAATTTTGATGGATATTCTGAGACGGGTAGCAGTAGTTCAAAGCTAAAATTTGACAAAAGAGAACTTGAAACATCATCAATTTCTTTAGGATCTGCCGTTGAGAAAGAAATTTACCTTACCGACTCATTATTTATTCCTTATTTTAAGATAGATTTTAATAAGGATCTTACAGATGGATCAGATATACAAGCTAACTTTGTTGGAGAAACAACCAAATATAATACTACTATTGAAAAAAAATATAACTCAATGATTATTTTGGAAACTGGATTTGATTGGTTTTTAGATAATGGGTGGAATATTAAATCTGTATTTAGCAGAATTGATAAAGATGGTGTTGGACACGAAAACTTAATAGAGCTAAGAGCTGTTAAATCAAGACAAAACTTATATTAAAATTAAGTTATATTTTTTGGATCAGGCATTCCAACTTTATTGTATCCCGCATCTACATAGTGAATTTCACCAGTAACACCATTTGCAAGATCGCTTAGAAGATATAATGCTGAGTTTCCAACATCATGAATATCAACATTTCTTTTTAGGAATGAGTGATCTTCATTCCATTTATATAAAAATTTTGCATCCCCAATGGCAGAAGCTGCTAAGGTTTTAATAGGGCCAGCACTTATCGCATTAACTCTCATGCCTTTAACGCCCAAATCTCTAGCTAAGTATTTTACACTAGCCTCAAGTGCTGATTTACACACACCCATTACGTTATAATTTGGAATAGCTTTAGTAGACTCGTAAGTTAATGTAAGAAGACTTCCACCTTGTTTCATCACTTTTGATGCTTCTTTTGCTACTTCAGTAAATGAAAAACATGAAATTAACATACTTCTTAAAAAGTTTTCTCTAGTTGTATTTAAATATTCGCCTGATAATTCTGATTTATCTGAAAATGCAACTGCATGAACTACAAAATCAATTTCTCCCCATTGAGATTTGATATCCTCAAATAATTTTACTACCTCTTCTTTTTTTTCAACATCACAGCTAAAAGTTGATTTTGAATTTAATTTTTCTGCTAGAGGGACTACTCTTTTCTTAAGAGCATCACCTAAATACGTAAAAGCTAATTCAGCGCCAGCCTCTGAAAGTTTTTGAGAGATACCCCAAGCAATAGATCTTTCATTAGCAACTCCCATGATTAATCCCTTTTTACCTTTCATTAAGCTCATGATTAAACCTTTTCAAAAACTAGTGCAGCATTGGTTCCACCAAAGCCAAAACTGTTTGACATAACCGCATTTAAAGAAACATTTTTCTCTGATTTTGCAACAATTGGAAATTTTTTAGCTTCCTCGTCCATTTCTTTGATATTAGCTGAACCAGCAATAAAATTATTTTTCATCATAATTAAACAATATATCGCCTCGTGTACCGACGCTGCTCCTAAAGGATGACCTGATAAAGATTTTGTTGAGCTAATTTTAGGAATTTGTTCACCAAAAGTTTCTTTTACAGCGTTTAATTCAGTTATGTCTCCAACAGGAGTAGATGTTCCATGGGTATTAATATAATCAATTTTATTTTTTGCTGTTGCCATTGCCATCTTCATACATCTTACAGCTCCCTCCCCAGATGGAGCTACCATATCATAACCATCTGAAGTTGCTCCATATCCAGTGAGTTCAGCATATATTTTGGCACCTCTTGCTTTAGCATGCTCATATTCTTCAAGCACCAATACTCCACCCCCACCAGCAATAACAAAACCATCTCTTGTTTTATCATAAGCTCTTGAAGCAGTTTCAGGTGTATCATTATATTTTGAGGACAAAGCAGTCATTGCATCAAACATAGCTGTCATGGCCCAATGAATTTCCTCACTTCCACCAGCGAAGACAATATCTTGTTTCCCCATTTGAATTAACTCCATAGAGTTTCCTATACAATGCCCACTAGTTGCACATGCTGAGCTCATTGTATAATTAGTCCCTTTTATTTTAAAAGGTACGGCCAAAGTTGCGCAGCTAAAATCACATTTTCAATCGAGGGACCACCTGAGCCCATGACTATTCCAGTTTTAAAATTACTTACCTCTTTCTCTTCAAGACCAGAATCTGCGATAGCTTCTTTCATTGCAATATAATTGTATGCTGAGCCTGATCCCATAAACCTGATTGTTTTTCTGTCAATAAAATCCTCAAGTTTTATATTTGGTTTACCATGAATATGACTTTTAAGATTATGATCTTTATACTCTTGACTAAAAGATATTCCAGACTTTGAGTTTAAAAGAGAATGATATACTTCATCTTGGTTGTTTCCTAAACATGAAACAACTCCTAAACCTGTAATTACGACTCTTTTCATTATTTAAATAATCCTACTTTTAAATTGTCTGCTGAATAAATTTTTTTATCATCGGCTAAAACCATACCATTAGCGAGACCTACTGTGGTACCTCCAGGAGACATGATTTTTTTCATATCAATTTCATATTTTACTAATTTTATATTTTGCAAAACTTCTCCAGTAAATTTCACCGTACCTACACCCAAAGCTCTTCCTTTTCCAGGATTTCCAATCCAACCCAAGAAAAAACCTACTAACTGCCACATAGCATCAAGACCAAGGCAGCCAGGCATCACAGGATCTTCTTTGAAGTGACAATCAAAAAACCACAGGTTTTTTTTAATATCTAATTCAGCTTTTAAAGACCCTTTTTTGAATGCTCCTTTGTCATCATTAATTTCTGTAATTCTATCAAACATCAGCATTGGTGGAAGTGGTAGTTTAGCATTACCTGGGCCAAATAACTTTCCTTCTCCACAATTTATAAGTTCATCATACGAGTATGAGTTTTTTTTCATAAAATTGAGTATCCTTATTTACTTGATTTTACCATTATATAATATAAATTTAATCTCAGTTTAGAATAATTTTAAATAACAATACGGTTAATTAGTGAAATATATCGATAAATTAAGAAATTCTGGATTACGACCGACTAAACAAAGACTTCAAATATGTGAAGTTTTATTTGATACAGAAAAGACATTTCATTTCACGATTAATGAGTTAGATCGGAAAATTAAGAAGCTTAAAAATAACAAAATTTCATTAGCAACAATTTATAATACTGTTCATGCTTTTGAAAAAAAAGGATACCTTAAACAGATCCCGATTAATTCAAACCAAACTTATTTTGATACAAATGTTACCGATCATCATCATTTTTATGATTTAAAAGATGAAAAGTTGATTGATTTAGAAAATTCTGATGTTGGCCCAATAAACATCTTAAAAAAAATAAACGGTAAAAAGATTAAATCCGTCGAAGTTCTTGTTAAGCTAGAAGACTAATTATTTGTTTCCGCTTTAGCGTCATTTTAAACCAATTGACACCTTTTTAGAATCATTATAAACTACAATATATAACGAATTAATCTAAAGGAAAGTAATGAGTACTGAAAATTTTAAAGATAAATCTTTTAAAGCAAATCAAATGAGCAAATGCCCTTTTACGGGGGCAGGAACACCTGCAAAGTTTTCTGCAGGACGGGGACAAACGGTGAGAGATTTTTGGCCTAATAGCCTAAATCTTAAAATTCTTAGTCAGCACTCAAATTTATCTAACCCTATGGATAAAAAATTTAGTTACGCTAAAGAGTTTAAAAAACTTAATTATAAAGCTCTGAAAAAAGATTTAAAAAAATTAATGACTGACTCACAAGAGTGGTGGCCAGCTGATTATGGCCATTATGGGCCACTCTTTATTAGGCTTGCTTGGCATGCTGCAGGCACCTACAGAACTGGTGATGGTAGAGGTGGAGCTGGAACAGGTAATCAGAGATTTGCTCCTCTTAATTCTTGGCCAGATAATGTCAATTTGGATAAAGCTAGATTACTTTTATGGCCAATTAAAAAGAAATACGGGAGAAAAATTTCATGGGCTGATTTATTTATACTCGTTGGAAACGTTGCTTTGGACTCAATGGGTTTTAAAACTTTTGGATTTGGAGCGGGTAGAACAGATATTTGGGAACCAGAGGATGATATCTATTGGGGCTCAGAAAAAGAAATGTTAGGTGTTGAAAGATATAGTGGAAAAAGAGATTTAGAACAACCATTAGGTGCTTCACATATGGGTTTAATTTATGTTAATCCACAAGGGCCTGATGCTAATCCAGATCCTAAACTTGCAGCACATGATATTAGAGAGACATTTGGAAGAATGGCAATGAATGATTATGAGACAGCTGCTTTAGTTGCTGGAGGACATACATTTGGAAAATCTCATGGTGCAGCATCTGAGTCGTTCAAAGGTCCTGATCCTGAGGCTTCAAAACTTCAAGACCAGTCTACTGGATGGAATAGTGGTTACAAATCTGGAAAAGGTGTTGATACAATAAGCAGTGGTATTGAAGGTGCCTGGACTCAAAATCCTATTAGATGGGATATGGGCTATTTAGATTGTTTATATGGACATGAATGGGAGCTTACAAAAAGCCCTGCTGGTGCTCACCAATGGACGCCTAAGAAAAATGGTCAAGAAATTAAGATGGTTCCTGATGCACATAAGAAAGGTGTGCTACACCCACCAATGATGCAAACAACTGATATCTCAATGAAAGTTGATCCAAGTTATGGCCCTATTACAAAACATTTTCATCAAAATCCAAAAGAGTTTCATGATGCTTTTGCTAGAGCTTGGTTTAAATTAACTCACAGGGATATGGGTCCTAGAGTTTGTTATCTTGGTAGTGAAGTTCCAAAAGAACAGCTAATTTGGCAAGATCCAATAGATAAACCAAAATATAAACTTAAATCAAAAGATATTAAAGATCTAAAAAATAAAATTTCTAAATCAAAAATATCAATTTCAGATTTAGTATCAACCGCTTGGGCATCAGCGTCAACTTTTAGAGGATCAGACAAAAGAGGTGGTGCTAATGGTGCAAGGATAATGTTAGAGCCCCAAAAAAATTGGAAAGTTAATAATCCTAAGAAGTTATCGAATGTGATTAAAGCCTTGAGTAAAATCAAAAGTAAATTTGACAGTAATAAAAAAAGTGTTTCAATGGCCGATTTAATTGTACTAGCAGGTGGTGTTGGAGTAGAAATGGCCGCAAAAAAAGCTGGTTTTAAAGTTAAAGTTCCATTTTCGGCAGGAAGAGGAGATGCGAGACAAGACCAAACCGATATTAATTCATTTGGCCTTCTAGAGCCACAAGCAGATGGTTTTAGAAACTACTTGAATGGTGGAGCTTCAAATGTTTCTGCAGAAGAAAAATTAGTAGATAAGGCTCAGTTAATGGGTTTAACAGCGCCTGAAATGACGGCTCTAATAGGTGGAATGAGAGTTTTAGATACTAATTATGATAATTCAGAACATGGTGTTTTTACAAAAAGACCTGGTAGTCTGACAAATGATTATTTCATAAACTTACTAGATATGAATACAACTTGGAAAGAAGAAGATGAGTCAGAGCAAACGTTTTTGGGTAAAGACAGAAAGACACAAAAAATTAAATGGAAAGCGACAAGAGTTGATTTGATTTTTGGTTCAAATTCTCAATTAAGAGCCCTAGCAGAGGTTTATGCATGTGAAGATTCAGGGGATAAATTCATTAATGATTTTATCGCAGCGTGGGTTAAAGTAATGAATTCGGACAGATTTGACTTGAAATTAAATTAACAAAAACTAAATGATTATTTTATGCCATCAGTAACTTTCGATGATTTTTATGAGGTTCCAGATCTTAATTTTGATATCATAAGATTGAGGGAAGATTTAGATAAAATTTTAAAAGCTAAAAAATTTAACTCTCCTGGAGTAACACATTTTGGTGCAATATCGTTAAATCAAATTCCAAATGATAAAAGCTCTATTGAAGGAAATAATATTCGAGGTAAATACTGGACTATAGCAGATGAAACTGGAAAAGAAGTTTGTAGAGATGTTGATATAGATGAGTCTAAATATACACAATTAATCCCTGAATTTGAAAATACTTATTTTAAAGAAGTTTATGACACATTAAGTAAAAGATTTAAACTGGGCAGAGTAAGACTTTTGTTAAAAGAGCCAAGGTCAACGCTCAGCTGGCATAAAGACCCAGAGTGTAGGCTGCATGTACCAATTATTACTAACAAGGGTTGCTCGATGGTAATCGAGAATGTTGCAAAACATCTCCCTGCTAATGGTAAAGTTTGGATAACCAACAACACAAAATATCATAATTTCTTTAATGGTGGGGAACAGGCTAGAATTCACTTAGTAGCTTGCGTTCTAGAAAGCCCTTTTAAGGAACAAAATGGAAATAACTAGCGGAATATTTAAAGCAGCAGGTAATATCTACCAAAATAATAAAGGTTCTATCCTCAGGACAATAATCTACACAATCGGACACTTTGCAATAGCCATAACTGTTCTAATGTTAGTTGCCGACGTTTCTTTCATGATTGCATTGACTGACGCGATTGTTGAACCAATCGCTAACTCCGTTTGGTATTTTATTTTAGACAAATGGTGGGCCAGTAAGTCGAAAAATTAAAAAAAATTTTTAATCAAACCATAATTCTTTTTTTTCGAGATAATTCTTGATAATAATTATCATTATCAAAAAAAATGTGCTAATGATAATTATTATCACAGATTTTTCTTGAAAGCGTTTTTCATAATATTATTTTAATTATATGCAAATTGAAAACTATAATTGTAAAAAATGCGGGCTTACAATTTCTTCAACTTGTTCTAAATGTGATAAAGTAGTTGATGTTGAAGTTCTTGATGATGGTTGTATTGTGCAGAAAACAAAATGCGGTGATTGTGCAAATACACCAGTAATCAGAGACGTTTGCGCGCAACAAAAATAACTGGATATTAAAAGTTATTTAATTTTTCCCCAAATATTGGTGTTTTTAATCCATCCTTTAAATTTGGATGTTTTAATTTGACACCAATTTTCATTACATCTTTTAACAATTAATATTCTACCTTTTTTAATTTTTGCCAGGGGTTTTGAAAAATTAGATGGTTTTTGAAATAAAATTTTATCCTTAAGTGGTATAATTGAATTTATCTGTTTTAATTGCGAAACATGTATCCAGCCGCTATTATTTTTTAAATCAATAATCCTTCTAAAATTTTCATTTTTATCAATTTGTTTTATTGGGAGATTTATTTTCTTATATACATATTTTATAGGGGACTCTAAGCTGGGTCCATATCTGACATTAACCTTATCTTTTTTCAAAGATAGAAAAACTTCATTTGCAAAACAATTGGATAAATAAAAAAATATTAAAATAAGTGATAGTATTATTTTTTGATACATTATTTCGATATCTTTAATTTTTTTAATTTAACTTTCCTAAAACTTAGATTTAGCAAATCAAGTATAAGGATATATCCATTTAAATTTTTCCCGATGTTTAAAATTTTTTTTAATATCTCATTAGCCTGAATTGTACCTATGATACCAGCAACTGTTCCTAAAACACCTCCATATTCACAGTTTAAAATATCATCTGAGATTTCTTTTTCTTGGAAAAAAGATCTTATGCATGGGGTGTTTTTATTTTTAAAATTAAAAGTAAAAATATGTCCATCAAATTTACTTATAGCTCCTACCACTAAAAATTTTTTTGTTTTTTTACAATAATCATTTACTAAGAATTTAGTTTTGAAGTTATCTGATCCATCTATAATGTAATCATATTTACTTGTAATATTTTTGATATTACTTTCATTAAGTTTAACTTTGTAACAATTAACTTTTGTGTTTGAATTAATTTTACGCAATTTTTTTTTTGCCACTATAACTTTTGATTTGTTTATATCTTTTACATCATAAAGGCTTTGTCGATGAATATTAGTTATATCTACATTGTCGAAATCAATTATACCCAGACTACCTACACCTGCTCTGGTAAGAAATTCTGCAACAGAACAACCTAAACCACCCATTCCAATGATAAGAACTTTAGATTGTATTATTTTTTTTTGACCTAAAGCACCAATATTCTTTAAGATTATTTGTCTTGAGAATCTCGCAACCTGGCTTTTATTCAAATTTTGACTCATTTACCTGTTGAGCCAAATCCACCCTCTCCTCTTAAAGTTTTGGGTAATTCATTTGCTTCCTCTAATTCCATCTTTGCAATAGGGGTTAAAATCATTTGTGCGATTCTGTCATTATTATTAACAACAAAATCATGTTTACTATGATTAAATATTATAATTTTTAATTCACCTCTGTAATCACTGTCAATGGTTCCAGGAGTATTTAAAACACTAATGTTATTTTTAGCCGCTAAGCCAGAACGTGGCCTTATTTGTATCTCATAATCTTCAGAGAAAGCGACAGATAATCCTGTTGGAATTAAAGCTGAGGTTTGTGGTTTAATTACTATTTTTTCCTTCACGAAGGCCATTAGGTCCATGCCCGAAGCTCCTTTGGTCTTATAAGATGGAATGGCAACTTTAGGATCAAGTTTTTTAATTAGTACTCTGACCATTAATTCATCTGAGTAACAATTCTGTCAACAATCTCTTCGGAGATTTCAGATTTTTTTTTGTATGAAAGTGTCTCTTTTTTCTTTTTAAAATCATTATAGTGAATTGTAACCTCATTAAAATCACTATCAAAACCAATATTTTTTTTAGACACGTCATTTGCAACAATCCAATCACAGTTTTTGTTTTTGAGTTTATTTATAGCATTTAAGTCTAAATTATTTGTTTCGGCCGCAAAACCAATAACTAGTTTCGGTCTCATTGAATTATGATTTGAAATATAATTTAAGATATCAATATTTTTTTCTAATTTGATATTTAGGTTTTCCTCCTTTTTTATTTTGTCTTTACTTTTTATATTGATCTTAAAATCAGAAACCGCGGCAGAAAACACCGCAATATCTGTTGGCAAATTTTGTTGAGTGGCTTTAAACATTTCATCTGCCGTTTCAACTTTTATAAGTTTGATTTCTTGATCAATATCTAGATTAGTTGGACCTGATATTAAAGTTGTATCAAAACCTCTTTTATGTAAGGATTTTGCAATTTCATAACCTTGTTTACCACTTGATTTATTTGAAATAAATCTTACTGGATCTATGTATTCATTCGTTGGGCCTGCAGTAACTAAAGCTCTAATTTTTTTATTTTTTTTTATGGTTGTGAGAAAATTTTGGATTTCATTAAATATATCAATTGGATCAGACATTTTGCCATCACCATATTCTCCACATGCCATATCGCCAGTAACAGGACCTATAAATTTATAACCATAACTTCTCAAATTTTTCAAATTATCTTTAGTAGATTTGTGTTCCCACATTCTAACATTCATTGCAGGAGCCAAGTAAACTTGTTTATTAGATGCTAGAATAACAGTCGAAGCTAAATCTTCGGCGTTTCCAGCGGCGAGTTTTGAAATAGTATTTGCAGTTACAGGAGCAACAACAATTACATCAGCCCATCTTGATAAAGAAATATGATCCATTTCTAACTCATTTTCTGTACTAAATAGGTCCTCGTAAACTTTCCCTTGTGATAATGAAACGATTGATAAGGGAGTTACAAATTTTTTAGCACTCTTTGTTAAAATTGTTCTTATAGTAGCTTTATTTTTTCTAAATAATCTGATCAATTCTAAACTTTTATATGCGGCTATTCCTCCACAAATTATAAATAAAATTTTTTTATCAGCTAAATTTTTCATTTTATGAATTAAAATACTAGTAGGCCAAGAATTACAAGCAATAAAAAACCTATTATAGATTGATTTCTGAAAGCTATCATTTCAGATTTTTTGTTGTTCAATGTATTATATGAATTTGAGTTTTGAGGAATTTGTCCACTAGCTAAAAAGGTAAGAGCCTGATTAGCTTTATCCATTATTTCTGGAAATTCTGGTAATCTTTTTAACACTTCTGATGTGCTATTGATTGTTTCATTAATTGTTGTCATAGGGTTTTTTGTCTCTTTCAACCAGTTTTCAAGAATAGGTTTAGATGTAGTCCAAATGTTTGTTTCAGGATTTAATTTTCTTGCTACTCCTTCAACTACTACCATTGTTTTTTGTAACATTAATAATTGTGGTTGTGTTTGCATATTAAATTTTTCTGTGACATCAAAAAGTTGTTTTAATAATTTTCCACCAGATATATCTTTAACTGCTTGACCAAAAATTGGCTCACCAATAGATCTTAAAGCTTGAGCAAGATCATTTATTGGGACATCTTTTGGCACTAAACCTGCAATTAAATGGACTTCTGCAACTTTCTTGTAGTCTCTTTGAATAAAACCAAAAAGTATTTCAGCTAAAAATCTTTTACTCATTTTATCGAGTCTGCCCATAATTCCAAAATCAATAGGAACAATATGGCCATTATTATCTATCAAAATATTTCCTTGGTGCATATCAGCATGAAAAAAACCATCTCTAACGGCATGCCTAAGAAAATTTTGGATAATATCTTCTGCCAATTTTTTTGTATTTACATCCCTTTTGCTTAACTCATCAGTTTCTCTAATTGAGATACCCTCAACCCAATCTAGTGTCATTACATTTTCACTAGTATAATTCCAGTAAATTTTCGGTACATTAAAACCAATATCATTTTTTGTGTTTTCCGCATATTCATTTGCAGCAGCTGCCTCAAATCTCAGGTCCATCTCAAGGTTAGTAATTTCTTTGAGTAAAAAAACTACCTCTACAAGTTTCAATCTTTTTGTTTTTTTTATTAAAGACTCAACTAAGAATGCAAATAACATAATAGCATCAATTTCATCATTGAAAATTTTTTTAATATCAGGTCGTAAAATTTTTATTGCAACATCTTTTATTATTCCATTATCGTCTATTTTGGCTTTATGAACTTGAGCTATAGATGCAGCTGCAACAGGTTTGCTTAACTCAATAATTGAGTTGTAAGTTTCGAGTCCCAAATCATCTTTAATAATTTTTTTAGCTTTATCTTGTGGAAATGGGGGTAATCTATCTTGAAGATTTTCAAGTTCCTTTGATAAACTTTCGCCAATAATGTCCGGTCTTGTTGCTAAGAATTGACCTAGTTTTATAAAAGTTGTACCCATTGACTCAAGGGATTTAGATAACCTTTCTCCCTCATTATTGTTTAATTGTGTATTATTTTTGGATGAAAAAGAGAAAGATAAAATTTTAAATAAAATTTTAATAGATAAAGGTGGCTCTTGAAATTTTGCGGTTATATCCAAAATATCTGATTTTGCGACTTTTCTTCCAAGTTTAAATAATGTTATTAATTTTTTTATCATTATATCTTCCAGCCGCTATGAATTGAAACTATACCACCAGACAAATTTGTATAATCACACTTATCAAATTTGCTTTCCTGCATTAAGTCTATGAGCTCTTGTTGATTAACAAAATTTTCGATACTTTTAATTAAATACTGGTAAGGTTCTTTTTTTCCAACAACGATTTTTCCAATTTCTGGAATTAGCTTTGAATATTTCTTATAAAGTTTATTTAAATTAGTGTTTTGAATTTTTGAAAATTCAAGACATAAAAATCGACCTCCTGGTTTTAAAACTCTGTATGCTTCTTTCAAAGATTTTTTTATATTTTTTGTATTTCTCAATCCAAAGCTAATTGTATAAAAATCAAAAGAATTATTTGAAACAGGCAAACTTTCAGCAGAAGATATGTACCATTTTAGATTTTCACATTTAGGTAATTTTTTTTTAGCAATATTTATCATTCCTTTATTTGGATCGACACAAGTTATCTCAGCATTTTTACTTACACTTTTTAAGTAAATTCTAGCTATATCCCCTGTTCCACAAGCAACATCTATTAATTTTTGGTTAGCAGAAGGGTTCATCATATTTAAAAGGTTTTTTTTCCATATTCTATGTACACCTAGTGACATTAAGTCATTCATTAGATCGTATTGATCATAAACTTGATTAAAGACATTTTGTACTAGTCCTTTTTTATTTTGGAGATACTGTTGCATAAAATTTAATTATACAAATAATATAGTAGGAAATGCCAGAATTACCAGAAGTAGAAATTGTAAGACAATCGCTTAATAAAAAAATAATAAGAAAAACTATAAAAAAGGTAATAGTAAGGAATAGAAATTTAAGGTTTAAGGTACCAGTTAATTTCAAAAAATTTTTAGAAAACCATAAAATTTTAAAAGTCGATAGATTTTCAAAATACTTAATCCTTTTTTTATCTGGAAGAAATAAGTTGTTAATTCATCTTGGTATGAGTGGCACAATACATCTTTTGGAACGAAATAAAAAAAATATTTTGACAAATACGAGTTTTTATAATTCTCCAAAATTACCTAGTAAACATAATCATATTGAAATTTTTTTTGATCAATTTAAATTAGTATATAACGACCCAAGAAGATTTGGTTTTTTTGAGATTATTAAAGACAATAAGTCTCTCAAAAAAAGATTTGAAAAACTAGGTCCTGAACCCTTTAACTCAAGGTTTACCGCATATTATATTTACAATAATTTAAAAGATAAAAAAAAAGATATAAAAAATTTTCTACTTGATCAAAATTTTATATCCGGAATCGGAAATATTTATGCTAGTGAAATTCTTTATCTAAGCAAGATAAATCCTTCTAAAAAGGGAAAATCTATCAATAAAGCAGAGTGTGAAAAAATTTTTAATAACTCCAAATTGGTACTGCTAAATGCTATAAAAAGAGGAGGGTCCTCAATAAGAAATTTTAAAGACCTCTCAGGAAAAAAAGGATCTTTTCAAAATGATTTTAAGGTTTACCAAAGAGAGGGATTACAATGTAAAAGAACAAATTGTAAAGGTATTATTCAAAAAAAAAATATTTCAAATAGATCAACATTCTTTTGTCAATTATGCCAAAAATAAAAGAATTATTTGATTGACCGATAGTATTTATCAAGTTATACCCCTGCGCAAATGGCTAATACAAAATCAGCAATCAAAAGAATTAGAAGAATATCTAAACAAACATCTGTTAACAAAATCAGAAAAAGTAGATATAAAAATGCAATAAAAAAAATGAACATTTTGTTAGAAAAAAAGGATAAGTCAGAGGCTCTAAAATTCTTACCTAAGTTGAATTCTGAATTGATGAAGATTGCTAAGACTGGGGTAATAAAAAAACAAAACGCCTCTAGAAATATTTCCAGGATAACGAAAAAAATATCATCTATTTAGTTTAAATCTTTAAAGTGTCCAGGAGATACAACCTCAGGATCTACAAAATCTGTAATTAAGACAAATTATTATACAACATTTAGATTTAGTAAATAACCCGAACTCTTTGGATTCAATTATAAATTTTATTAACAAATTTAAATATAAAAAAACAATACGAAAAATTTTTATATAAAAAATTTTACTCAATCATAGATTTTAATTTTTCAAATTTTTTTTTATATTACACAATCCTAGATTTTAATTTTTTTTTTTATCTTTTTTGTAATACACAATCCTAGATTTTATTTTTTTTTGAATTTACAAAATATTTTGTTGCAATAATTTTTAATATAGATCTTACTAAACTTTCTTCATAAATATGAAAAATATCTACAAAAATCCTGAATTAAATAAATCTAGCTCAAATAAATTAGATTGGCAATTAATTCAAAACGAGATGAAGGAAAAAATGGGTTCCGAAGTTTATGAAAGTTGGTTAAAAAAAATTAATTTTATTGAAGAATTCAATAACTATATATTGATATCAGTACCAACTAGATTTATTAGAGATTGGATAACATCAAGATATTTGGACCAAATCTTACAGATTGTTAAAATTTTTAAAAAAGATCTAATTAGGATAGAATTTAAAATTGTTGAAAATAATATCAATTCAGAAAATCAATATAATGGTGTTATTTCATCGAAAAAAAATGAAAATATCTCGTTTTTAAAGGACTCTTTTTTACAATATAATCGTGTTGATCATAATAAGAGATTTGAAAATTTTGTGACTGGTAGCAGTAATAAGCTTGCTTATGAAGCTTCATTGAAAGTTACCGAAAATCTTTCTCAATATAATCCTTTGTATATTTATGGTGGTGTTGGGATGGGTAAAACACATCTTTTAAATTCTATAGGTTTTGAATTAAAAAAAAGAAAAAAAGTAATGTTTATTCCAGCAGAACGTTTTATGTATCAATTTATCAAATCAATAAAAGCAAACGATATGGTAAGATTTAAAGAATATTTTCGAAACACTGATATATTATTGATAGACGATATTCAATTTATGAACGGAAAAGAAGCTATGCAGGAAGAATTTTTTCATACCTTTAATGCTTTACTTGATAAAGGAAGTCAAATTATAGTATCTGCAGATAGATCTCCAAACAAATTGTCTAGAATTCAAGAAAGAATTAAATCCAGATTCTCTGGAGGATTAGTTGTAGATATACAAAAACCTGATCTTGAATTAAGAAGAAATATAATTGAAAAAAAAATTGAGGAATTAAATAAGCTTTATGCAGATAAGATTGAAATTTCAAAGGAAATTAAAGATTTTATAAGCCTTGAAATTTCTAATAGCATAAGAGAATTAGTTGGTGCTATTAATCGCTTAATATCTTTTTCAAGAATTTATAATAAATTACCTAATTTGGCTGAAACTAAGGTTGTTCTAAAAGACTTACTAAATATTAATGAAAATAAAGTTACCATTGATTTAATACAGACTTTAGTGTGCAAATTTTTCAAAATTAGTAAGAATGAGATGTTGTCTTCAAGAAGATCAAGGTATTTGGTTAGACCAAGACAAACTGCTATATATCTTACAAAAATTCTTACACCAAAATCTTTACCAGAAATAGGTCGAGAATTTTCAAATAGAGATCATACAACTATAATACATTCAGTTAAAACTATAGAAAGATTAAAAGAGAATGATAAGGACATGGCAGAAAATATAAATAATTTAAAGAACCAAATATTATATAATACAAAAGAAAATGAAGTTTAGTGTAAACCAACAGGATTTACAGCAAGCATTAAATTATTGTCAAGGGGTTATAGAAAAAAGAGGAACATTACCAATTTTATCTAATATCCTTTTGAATGCTAATAATTCAAAACTAATTTTAACCGCAACCGATCTAGATATTATTTTTATTCATCAAATTAATAATGTTGAAGTGTTTGAGGAGGGTAAAACTACTACAACGTCGTCTATAATGTACGATATAGTAAGAAAAATTTCCTCTGGGAAAAAAATTAATTTAACTTTAAATGATAAGAATAAGTTACATCTTGAGTCAGACAAATCCACTTTTAATCTTAATTGTATAAGTCATTCGGAGTTTCCTGTAACAGATGAAAATTTTAGTCAAAATGAATTTTCGATTAAATCTAAGAGATTTTTAAAATTATTAAATAAGTGTAAGTTTTCAATCTAGAAAAACAAATTGATTTTGAACCTATAATTTTACCAAAAAAAACAATTTTTCAATTATGTTCTATTTTAGATAACTATGATGGTGAAGTAAAAATTTCAAATATGAAGTCAAAAATTAAGTTTGAATTGAGTAATAGCATTCTTATTTCAAAACTTATCGATGGAAAATTCCCCAATTATATTCAAGTGATACCCAAAAATAATCAAAAAAAATTAGAGATCGATTTGAAATTATTTTTAAATTCAGTAGACAGAGTTGCATCAGTTTCATTAGATAAAAAGGACGGTGTAAAATTTAATCTAAAAAAAGATACCTTAAATCTGTCTGTCAACAATACAAACAGCGGAGATGGTAATGAGACTATAGCAACGAAATTTGAACATGATCTAGAAATTAGTTTTAACTCAAGGTATCTGATTGATGTCGCTTCTCAGCTAGATGGTGAGAAAATTGAATTGCACTTTAATGACACTGGTTCACCTGTATTAATTAAAGATCCAAGTGATTTTGATAGTATTTTTATTGTAATGCCAATGAAAGGTTAGCAAATTAAGTCTAATTCGTCGTAAATTTTTTTTTGAAGTACTTGTAAAAATTCTTCTTTTTGTAATCCAGGTCTAATTGGCTTAAGTATTGATATAGTAATTACTTTATTAGTTTTTTTTATACCCTCTTTAGGCCATACATAACCTGAATTGATTGCAACTGGTTGACAGAAAATGCTTAATTTTTCGTAAATTCGTGATGCTCCTTTTTTAAAGGGTGGTCGATCTTCTGGTAATACTCTTGTGGCCTGTGGAAAAATAATTATTGGTCTTTTAGAATTTTCAATTGTTTCTGAGATATCTTCAAAAAAATTAAGATTATCTTTTGTTATCTTATCTCGTTTTATTGAAATACAGCCTATCTTTTTTAAATACCATCCAAAAACAGGAATTCTCATAAGTTCATTTTTCAAAATAAACACTGGTGAATTAAAAATGGTTTGAAGAAAAAAAGTTTCAAACATTGATTGATGTGAAGAAGCGATGAAAAATTTTTCGTTATTTATCATATTATCTTTTCCTTTGATGATTATCTTAGTTGATAGAATGATTTTCAAACAATATTGAGACCAATAACCCATAAGTTTTCCACCAAATAAAGTTATTTTTTGTGGCAACAAAAGTGAGGGTAAAAAAATTATTGATATAAAAACAATTCCTAAAAAAAATAAAAATGAAAATAAAAAGTTTCTTATCATATTCAGATAACTTTATATTATTTCAATAAGTTTTTGTCTTTTTGAGATCACACTAGCTTTTGATTTTTTAATTAATATTTCCGCTGGCTTAGGTCTTAAATTATAATTTGAGCTTAATGATATTCCATAAGCTCCAACATCACAAATTATGATTAAATCACCCTCTTTTAATTTTTGAAATTTTTTGTATGATCCAAATTTATCAGTACTCTCACAAATTGGACCAACAAACTCATAAACTTTATTTGCATAACCATTATTTTTTATAACTGGTTTAATCTGATGTTTTGCATTATACAAGGCTGGCCGCATAAGATCATTCATAGCTGCGTCTAATATTATAAAATTTTTTTTGTATCCTTCTTTATTGTAAATTACTTTTGAAATTAAAACACCTGTATTACCAATTATTGATCTACCTGGTTCTAGTATAATTTTAGATTTATTTTTTTTTAAAAATTCTTTTATACTATTAGAATATTTGTTTAGATTTAAAGTTTTCTTGTCATCATTGTAACTAATTCCCATTCCGCCGCCTAAATCAATATATTCAAAATTGAACTTGGTTTTTTTTATAATTTTATTAAGCATCTTCAGCATTTTCTCATACGGTTTAGAGTCTAAGATTTGACTTCCTATATGAACACTTAAGCATTTCAAATTTAAATATTTTGATTTTTTCACATATTTAACAAGTGTCAGGAATACTTTGTCGGAAACGCCAAATTTATTTTCTTTTTTTCCTGTTGATATTTGACTCAAAGTCTTTGCGTCAGTATTTGGATTTAATCTAATTCCTACATTAACTTTGGTTTTGTGCTTTCTAGCAATATTTTCTATTTGTAAAATTTCATTTTTAGACTCTGCAAAAAAACAATATTTTTTGGCTTTATTCCTGCTTTAAGGGCTTTCATTAGTTCACCAATTGAAACAACATCAGCACCCAGACCTTGTTTGTTAATTTCGCGTAACAGATTTGTATTAGGATTTGATTTTACAGAAAAGCATATAATAGGGTCAATTTTTTTAAAATTATTTTTTAAATTCCTTATATTATTCTTTAGTTTATTTAATGAATAACAATAAAGCGGAGTTCCAAATTTTTTGGCTAAATAAGATGCTTTGATACCTTCAACAAAAAAATTTTTATTTAAATATTTCATGAATATTTTGTGAAATAATAAGGTATTTTGGAAGTTAGTTCTTTATAGGTAGGATCTCCCCGTTTTCCACAAGACATTACTAGTAAGCAAATTATTACTAAAAAATAAAATTTTTTTATCATAATTGTTTCTTATATTTTATTATCATTTTTTTAACATTACCAAAAGCAGTTCCTCCGTAAGATTTCTTTGAATCTATAGAATTTTTCAAATCGAATATTTTTAAAACATCCTCTGTCAAATTTGGTTCAACTTTTCTTAAATCATATAATGTTAATTCATCTAATTTTTTTTTTCTTTTCTCCGCCATATTTATGATAGTAGCTGTTTTTTGATAAGCTTCTCTAAAAGATTTAGAATGATTTTTAACAATATAATCAGCTAAATCGGTTGCAGTAATATAGCCACTTCTGGCCAATTCTATCATTCTTTTTTTATTTGGACTAAAATTATTTAAAATTTCGTCAAGAATTTTTAAACAGTTGATTAAAGTATCATTAGTTTTAAAGATTATCTCTTTATCCTCCTGAAGATCTTTATAATAAGATAGAGGCAAACCTTTAAGCACAGTTAACATCGAAAATAAATTACCGTACATTCCTCCTGTCTTTCCTCTCAAAAATTCTAGCATATCTGGATTTTTTTTTTGCGGCATTATTGAAGATCCAGTCACAACTTTGTCTGATAAATCTATTAAATTAAAACCATCAGAATTCCAAATTATTAATTCCTCAGCTATTCTTGATATATGCATTGCACACACAGAACAACTATATAAAAAGTCTATAACAAAATCTCTGTCTGATATTGTATCTACTGAATTTTTTGTAGGGTTTTTAAAACCTAATTTTTTTGTTGTAAAATTTCTATCTATATTAAAAGAAGTTCCTGTTAATGCGCATACACCAAGAGGATTTTCATTAAGACTTTCCAAATTATTCATAAATCTTTTTCGATCTCTAGTAAACATTTCAACATAAGACATTAAGTAATGACCTAAAGATAAAGCTTGAGCATTTTTTAAATGAGTAAAACCAGGCATAATAGTTTTAATATTTTTTTCAGCAATCCTGAGATTGGTTTTAATCAATTTTTTTAAAGTTAGATCTATATTTTGTGTAGCTGATTTCATCCATATCTTTAAATCTGTAATAACTTGGTCATTTCTTGATCTAGCTGTATGAATGTAGCCAGCATCGTCACCTATTAATTGTGTGAGTCTTTTTTCTATGTTCATGTGGATATCTTCAAATTCTTGATTAAATTCAAATTTATTTTTTAATATTTCTTTTTCAATTTTATTAAGTCCGTAAATAATTTTATTTTTAATTTTAAAAGAAATAATTTTTTGTTTAAAAAGCATTTCTACATGAGCGATAGATCCCATTATATCTTCTTTAAAAAGTTTTTTATCAATATTAATTGAGCTCCCATATCTTTTATAGAGTGCAGATGTCTTTGTTTTTATTCGACTATTCCAAATTGCCTTATTGTTTTTATTTTTTACCATGTTAATTATTTATACCTTTTTAATATGAGATTTTTAGTAATATTTATATTTTTAATTTCAAATACGTTTGCAAATGAAACCCCAAATATTAAAAACCTTATAATTAATAAAGAATTAAAAGAATATACAAATTTAACCATTTTAAATGATCAAAATAACCAACTAGATTTAAGTAATTATAAAGGAAAAATTTTATTACTAAATTTTTGGGCAACTTGGTGCGCTCCATGTAAAGAGGAGATGCCATCGTTAGATTTACTGAAATTAAATAAAGATTTAAATAACCTTAAAATTTTCCCTGTAAATGTCGGACAGGATAATGTTAAAAAAGCTAAAAAATTTTTTGATGATTTGAATATTAAAAATTTAGATTTATATTTTGATGAAAATATAAATTTAACAAAAAAGTTTGCTTTAAGAGGAATTCCAACTACAATTTTACTAAATAAAGATGGAAAAGAATTTGGTAGAGTTATTGGTTCAATAGATTTTAATGGGGAAAATTTTATTGAGTGGCTTAAACTTTACAATTAGTTTTTAAAAAAATACGCAAAGCCTACTAACACAATAATAGCAATAAATTGTAATATTACTCTCAACTGCATTAATTTATTCGAATATTTTTTACTTGTCTCTCCACCTTTGAATAAAGTTCCAATTCCAAGTATTAAGACTACCCCTACGACTATTAATAGCGCTATTGATAGCACTTTTAAAATTATTCCAGAAATCATTTGTTTATTGTAGGGTGTTTTCAAAATAAAAAAACACTAATTACAAACTATGACATTTTGTCTTGATTCAATAATATTGAAACCCGAGAATGGTTTAGAAATTGAGAATGCAATAATTTTACTTCATGGATATGGGGGTGATGGTCAAGACATTAGCATGCTATCTTTAAGCTGGAAACGTCATTTGCCTAATACAATTTTTATTTGTCCAAATGGTCATGAAAAGTGTAAAATAAATCCTTCAGGTTATCAGTGGTTTGATTTGTCAAAGGATGACCCAGAATATATTTTAAATGAATCTAGAAAAGCAGAGACCAAACTAAATAAATTTATTAATGAAATAAAGAATGAGTTTAACTTACAGAATAATAAAATTTGCTTATCTGGTTTCAGCCAAGGGTGTATGATGTCATTAAACTTAGGTTTGATCTCCGATCAAAGATATAGCTGTATAGTAGGTTTTTCAGGAAAAATAATTAGTCAAGAATATTTAATCAAAAAAAAAAATGTTGATGCAGATATAATGATGATTCACGGTGACGCAGATGAAATAGTTTCACCTCACTTTTTACTTGAAGCTAAGGATTTTCTTATTAGAAATAGTATTAATGTTGAAACACGGCTCATAAAAAATTGCGGACATCATATCCCAGTAGAAGCTTCTAGCGTAGGATTAAATTATATTTTAGAAAAATTTAATAATCACTAATTATTGAAATAATTTTTTAATTAAGCTACTATTACTTGATGAATAATTTTACTGAACAAATTGTTTCTTTAGAAAAATGTCCTGCATTAGTTTTAAATGCAGATTATAGACCGCTAAGCTACTATCCTTTATCTTTGTGGTCTTGGCAAGATACTGTTAAATCGGTCTTCTTAGATAGAGTTATTATAGTAAGTAGTTATGACAGAATAATTAGAAGTCCATCTTTCAATATGCAGCTACCAAGTGTTATTGCATTAAAAAATTATATTGTACCTCAAACTAAACCAAGCTTTACGAGATTTAACGTTTTTTTAAGAGATAAATTTTCTTGTCAATATTGTGGTAGTGGTGAAGAGCTAACCTTTGATCACTTGTTGCCAAGATCTAAAGGGGGAGAAACTAATTGGGATAATGTTGTAACAGCTTGTTCTGAATGTAATGTTAAAAAGGGTGGTAAACTTTTAAAAACATCAGGAATGAAATTAAGTCAGTACCCTTATCAACCTTCTACAGAGGATCTACATCGTAACGGGAAAAATTTTCCTCCAAATTATCTCCACAAAAGTTGGATGGATTATTTGTATTGGGATGTTGAGCTTGAGGCTTAATTTCTAAACTTTTTCTGAAATACGAATAGCTATTTTTGAACCTGTTTTAATTATCTTATCCATAATCGCGAAAAAACCCTTTTTCGAAGCACCCTCTTCATAAGCTATATCTTTATGATCTAGCTCATCTTGTCTAAATTTAGTTATCTTTTTTTTCAACTCTTTTTCTTCTGGACCTAACTGATTAATTTGATCTAAATAATGCTTGTCTATTACTTCTTCAACTGATGCAGTACACAACATCGCTGCTTTTTTTCCTAATAACGTTGATCCAAATCCCAAACCTATACCCATTAAGTCCCATAAAGGTAAAAATTTTGTAGGTTTAATATTTCTTTTCTTTATTTCATTTTCAAAAAATTGACAATGCTCTATCTCATGCTCTTTCATGTCTTCAATTGTCTTTTTTAGACTCTCATTCTTTACAATTGTATTTAGAGCCAACAGCTGGCCTTCATAAATTTTGACAGCCCCTCTTTCACCTGCATGATCAACTCTTATAAATTCTTCAACTTTATTACTTGTTTTTTTCATATTTAATAAAAATTTTTATAAAAGTTATAATAAATAATAAACTTATTACAATATTAATACTTGTAAGTGATAATCCTAAAATCTTAAATGTCACATCTTTACAGCTTATGGTTTTTTTACTCAACTCTTTAAGTAAATCTTCTTTAGTCATATTTTCTGTTAAATTTCTCGCATTACATACAGTTGATTCTTGAAAAAAACCTTGCTCAATTCCATAATGGTAAACAGAAATTGTAAACGAAAAGACAAAGGTAAGAATTAGCAACAAAGTTAAAAATTTTTGATTTTTCTTTATAATAAAAATCATTGTGATTAAGATTATACTTATCCCATAAGGAATTCTCTCAATAATACATAAATTACACGGTTGATGACCTAAAATATGTTCTACGAAATACGCAAAAATTAACGCAGTAAGGCTAATAATTAAAATAATTTTTAGATAGTATTCATTTTTTAAATCAAACATAAAATTTTATAATTAGGTAAATCAATAAGCCAATTATAACAATTATTAATCCAATTATTGTAAACCATTTTGACCCGTGCTTTTCCATAAATTCAGTAAATAAATTCCCAAATTTATAAGAGAGGTATGAGACTATAAAAAATCTCAACCCTCTTGAAACCAAACTAATAACGATAAATATAAAAAAATTAAAACTTATTAGGCCACTTGCAATAGTAAAAACTTTATAGGGAAGAGGTGTAAATCCTGCTAAAAAAAGTATACCTAGCCAGGCATAAAAACCATCACTATTAACTAAATTTTCTTTGATATTAGATAATTTATTTTCATATCCATAAAAATTCATAATTTGTGATCCAAAATCAAAAAAGAAAGCTCCAATTAAATAACCTAACATACCACCCAAAACAGAAAAAAACGTTGTTATAAGAAAGATTTTGATAAAATCATTCTTTTTGGAGATCACCATTGGTATAATCATAACGTCTGGAGGAATAGGAAAAAAAGAACTTTCAACAAAAGATACAATTGCTAAGTAGTACTTTGAACTTTTGTGTGCTGCTAAATTTAAACACTTTTTATAAAGATCATTAAACATTTTTTGGTTTTAATATAATTTTAGTTCTTATACTATTTAATAAATTATTAAACAATTATGGGCGAATGGCGGAACTGGTAGACGCGCACGACTCAAAATCGTGTTTCGCAAGAAGTGAGAGTTCGATTCTCTCTTCGCCCACCATTCTTTATGGAATTAAAAAATATCAATAGTCTTGTAGAACTTTTTTTTAGACAATCTAAAAAAAATATACCAAAAAAAATAAGTATGAATGAGTCTACGTTTTTGACAAATTTAAAACCAAAAGAACATGAGTTATCAGAATTAAGACAACCTAATAATTATTCATGGAGAGTAGTTGATGGACACGTTAGGATATTATCTTCCTATTTAAAAAAGATAATATCTAGAGGAGATAGGTGTTTGTTACTTTCAGAAAATCGACCAGAGTGGCTAATCTCTGATTTATCAATTATGAATGCTGGTGGAGTGACTGTACCTTTATTTACAACTTATTCTGATAAGGATTATGAATATATAATTAAAGACTGTATGCCAAAAGCTTGTATTGTCTCTACCCAAGAACAATTTGATAAAATTAAAAAATATTTAGCAAAAGACATTAAAGTTATTTCTATGGATAGCTTTGATGAAGAATTGGTTTTTTTTCAAAAAATTTTTACTGATTGGCATACTATAATGATTGATCAGAACTTTAAAATTCAACACTCTATAAATACCAATCTAAAAAGAAATGATCTTGCGTGTATTATTTATACCTCTGGAACAACTGGAAACCCAAAAGGAGTGATGTTGAGTCATGGAGGAATTTTATCCAATTGTGAGGGAGCATTAGATATTTTAGTACCTTTATTTAAAAATGAAAAACCAGTCTTTCTAACGTGGTTACCATTATCTCATTCATATGAACATGCAGTTCAATTTGTTCAAATATCACTTGGAGCTAAAGTTTATTACGCTGAGAGTCTGGAAAAATTATTATCCAATATGTCGGTTGCAAAACCAACAATAATGACAGCAGTGCCTAGATTTTATCAAAATTTATACAGTAAAATTTATATGAATTTCTCAAAACAAAAGGGTTTTAAGAAGAAGTTGATTTCATCTACCATCTCACTCGGGATTAAAAAACTAAATAAAGGCAAATTAAGCTTGAGAGAAAATTTTATTAATATTTTCTGTGAAAAATTGGTAAGAAGAAAAATTAAAAATCAATTTGGTGGCAAATTAAAGGCCTTTGTTTCCGGAGGTGGTGCTTTAGATCAAAAAATTGGTGAATTTTTGAATTCTATAGGATTACCAACTTTACAAGGATATGGATTAACTGAGGCCTCTCCTGTTGTTAGTTGTAATATTCCCGGAAAAATTAAGATTGAAACAGTAGGCCCTCCTTTCAAAACTAATAAAGTAAAAATTGCTGAAGATGGTGAGATCCTAGTTAAAGGTGAAAATATTATGTTAGGTTACTGGAATAAAAAGAAAGAAACAGATGAAGTAATTAAAGATGGCTGGTTACATACTGGAGACATAGGTGAAATTACAAAAGAGGGAAATTTAAAAATAACGGATAGAAAAAAAGAAATAATTGTCAATCTTGGTGGAGATAACATTTCACCTTCCAAAATTGAAAATTTATTATGTTTAAGCGAAAAAATTAAACAAAGTCTAGTTTATGGAGATAAAAAAACTTATTTAGTAGCATTAATTGTAACTGAAAGCGAAGAAAATAAAAAAGAAATTCAACTTTATATTGAAAACGTAAATAAAAACTTGTCAATTACAGAAAAAATTAAAAAATTCAAATTGATTAAAGAAGAATTCACAATTGAAAATGGAATGTTAACACCAACATTAAAACTAAAAAGAAAAAAAATTTTAGAAAATTATAAACAAGATTTAGAAAAACTTTATTAATTTAAGTTAAATATTTGATTATAAAGCGCATAAACATTAACTTTTTTACTCATTAAAATTATATTAAATTTTTTGAATTTAAAAAATTTTAATAAAAATTTTAACTTCAATTAAAGAATTGACATAACGTATATAAAAAAATAAAAATAAGTAATTACGAATCAATTTTGATTCGTCTAACTAAAAAGGGAGCTAAAGATGGCTAAAAGAAGAAAAAAAGCAAAGAAGGCTAAGAAAAAAGCTAAGAAAAAAGCTAAAAAAAGAAGAAGAAGATAATAAATTCAGATAAAATTCTTTCATAAGCTTTTTCAAAAAGTTGCCTTTCGCTATAGGATTGGTCGACCATTAAATCATCTCCTTTATTTAAATCTCTTACTACTTCTGCTAATTCATAAATTTTACCTGAGGAAATTTTTGCCTCATATTCTTGTGCTCTCCTACTCCACATTGATCTTTTAATTTTTGGTTTACTTTTTAAAATCGAAATAGACTTGTTAACTTGATTGATTGTAGCTAATGGACGAAGGTGAGATTGTTTATTGACTGGAACCATACCATTAGCTTTGTCTTTCTCAAATTTTATTACATACGTTTCGACATCGATTCCTCCAATACTAATTTTTTTAAATTCAGATATCTGTCCTACTCCATGTTTAGGATAAACAACATAATCCTTTACTTTATACTCTCTTTTTTCAGTCGCTTGTTTGTTCACCTTTTTTATCTCAGGTTTAATCTCAGTCCCTTTAGAAATCCTAAGGTTTTCAGATTTTAATTCTGTCTTTTTGGGAATATTTTTATTTTGTTTTTTTTGAGTAACTCTTTTTAATTTTGGTTTTACTGTTTTTTTAATTTTTTTAGGTGTTTTTTTTACACTTTTAGAAACTTTTATTTTTGTAACTTTTTTTGTTTTTTTTGATTTGTTTTTAAATGTTCTCTTTAAAATATTTTTCAAACTTATCTTGCTCATCTTTATATTCTTCGTGATCCGAAGGTGGATCTTTTTTTTCGCTTATGTTTGGCCAGATTTCAGAATATTTTTTGTTGATCTCTAACCATTTGTCGCTCCCTGGCTCTGTGTCTGCTTGAATTGCATCCACTGGACATTCAGGTTCACAAACGCCACAATCTATACACTCATCGGGTTTAATTACAAGCATATTTTTACCTTCATAAAAGCAATCAACTGGGCAAACATCAACACAATCGGTTAGCTTACATTTAATACATTTATCATTAACTAAATATGTCATTATAAATTCTCACTTTTTATCTTTTCTTTAATGTCTCCCATTACTTTATTGTCAACATACAATAATCCTCCAAGCCTTCTCATTAAACTTGTCTCATAGATGTCTGCCTCTTTGTTAGAGTAAATAATTCTCCACAAAGCTTCAATAATTTGAATTTTATTTTCTTCATTCATATTTTTGACCTCTTTTGTGAAATTAAGAATTTGATTAGAATTATCTTCAATTTTTATTGCTTCGTTAAATAATTCGTCTAAATGATCTTTTTTTACTCCAATTTTTAGCATTGTTTGTTTAATAATTTTTTCCTCTTTTTCAGAGAAGTGTTCATCAATTTTTGCTGCATGAATTAAAAGAGCACATATTTCAATTAAATTACTATTAATGTCTACTTTTTCTTTTTTTTTAAAAAACATCTATCAGTTTAAATTAAGATTCTTAAGAACCATAAAAGGGCTTTCTTTATTAGGTTTTTTTAAAAAAATCTTTTTGTTTTTTTTAGGGGGATTATATTTGAAAAAAAGTTCGCTATTTTTTTCAAAAATTTTATAGTTCATCATACTAATTAACCTTTTAAAATTTTCTTTACTACAACCTAGTAGATTAATCATCTCTGGGACCATTTTGATCATCTTTTTTTTCTCTTTATTATCTGAATTTAATATTTGTATAAACAATCTCTCAAGAATATCAATTCTAACAAAAAAGGTGTCAAATTTTTCAAATCCACATAACAGCATGAAATTTTTATTTTTAAAATCCTTATCATTTAAAAAATTCAAACCAAATGTCGGAGGGCGTAAATTGAAATATTTTTGATGATAATTTTTCCATAATAACGTTCTTAATGAAACAGCATCAGGTTTTATTAATTTATACAAAAACACGTGATATCTTCCAAATTTCACTCCTATATTGCGTAAAGTTTTCCTTTCATCTTGATCTAACTTTTCTAAATATTCCGAAACTTGTTCTCTTTTAATCACACCGTTATTTTCATAAAGTTGATACGCTAAAGCTTTTGTTGATGGATTTTTTTCTTTTATATTTTTTAAATCAATCAAACTTTTCAAAACTGTACCAATTTTGTTTTTTAACCATTTATTAATGAAATCTGATAATATTTGCTTTTGATTCTGTTCTAGAATATCATCAACTATTAATTCTAAATTAGGATTTAAATAATCTTTACCAGCAGTCAACCTTCCAATCGCAGAGTTATTCCAATAAATTTTAGAATCATTCCTAAGCTCAACAAGACCAGTATCAATTATAATTTTTATTCTTTTCTCGAGCTCAGGTCCTACAGATTGTCTAGCAGCTTTTTTTAAAGATTTAATGTCGGTTTCTAAGGCTCCTTTTTTTAAATCCAATTCTAGTTTGAGACCATTTATTTTACCGATAAACTGGTTGTCGATTATTACATCATTATTTTCTAAAATTTTTGTGTCAAACTCCATATCCTGCTTTAAACCTCTTGCCAAAATACTTGCACGTTTATCAATAAAAGTTTTTGTAAGTTCCTCATGTAATCTATCTGAGAGTCTGTCCTCTAATAACTTAGTTTTTTCTATCCAATAGTTATGATCTTCTACCCAATTATTTTTATTTGAAACATATGACCAAGTTCTTACATTTGCAATTCTATTTGACAAAGAATCTACATTTCCATCTAATTTATCAAGTTTCATCAGCTGTAATCGCAAATAATCGTTAGAAATTTTGCCTTTTTTACTGTTTAAATATTTGAATACGTTTCTAATTACCTCATAATGATTACCGTATGTTTTTTTAACAAAATCTGGTATTTGACAACATTCCCACAAAAGTCTTAATTTTTCTTGATTGGACTCGATATTTTCAAAACTTTTGTCTTTTAAAAAAAACTTTAAGGCTTTTTCATCTTCACATTCGTATATTTTTCTCAACCATTCTTTGTGAGGTTTTTCATCTAGTGATTTTATTAATGAAGTGGAGTTATTAAAATTTAAATTTGAATTTCTCCAAAATAAACAGCTAATCTCCTCAAATTTATGGTTTTCGAGTAATTCAACATTCTCAGGGCTAATCATTCCACATTGGCCGGTTATACCAAAACTTCCGTCATTCATATATCTTCCTGCTCTACCAGCAATTTGACCAATTTCGGATAAGTTTAATCGTCTTAATTTTTTTCCATCAAATTTTTTTAAATTTGAAAAATACACGTGATTGAGATCCATATTTATACCCATCCCAATTGCATCTGTTGCAACTAAAAAATCAACATCGCCAGATTGATATAATTCAACTTGAGCATTTCTAGTCTTTGGACTGAGAGACCCCATAACTATTGAGGCTCCCCCTTTCTGTCTTCTTATAAGTTCAGCAATTGCGTATACTTCTTCCGCAGAAAATGCAATTATAGCTGTTTTTCGATCTATTCTTGAAATTTTTTTATGGCCAGAATAAGAAAGTTTTGACAAACGATTTCTATTAATAAATTCTACATCGTCGTCTAATTTGGCAATAATATTCCTAATTGTATTTGAACCCATAAACATTGTTAATTTTTCACCTCTCATATTTAAAAGTCTATCCGTAAAAATATGACCTCGTTCATGATCTGAACACATTTGAATTTCATCAACAGCAACAAAGTCCAATTGTTTATCAATTGGCATAGACTCAACAGTGCATAAAAAGTATTTAGCGTTTGATGGAATAATTTTTTCTTCACCAGTTATTAATGCTACCTTGTCAGTGTTTACCTTTTTTATTACTTTGTCGTAGACCTCACGTGCCAACAGTCTTAACGGAAAACCAATCATACCACTTTCAAAAGACAACATTGTCTCTATTGCAAGATGGGTTTTTCCAGTATTGGTTGGACCTAGAATTGCAGATATTTTATTTTTAGACATTCTATGTTTAGTATACTTTTTTTTTCACCTACCAGATATTGTTAGCACTAAAGAACAAAAATAGACTAAAACAAGACCGAATCGGAAGTTAAAAAGTTCTCATTTCAAAAATAAGCAGTTTTATTTTAGCACATATATAAAATTTATATAACAATTAATATTTATTCTTTAGGTATATTTCATCTTTAACTAATTAGTCAAATACACACTAGATATTAATGGGTTTATTTTTTAAGATTTTCCAAATACCGTTTGCGGCAGTAATTATTTCGTCGTTACACTTAAGCTCACAAAATAAAAACACAAGTGTTTTGGTTTTTTTTAAAATTCTAACATGACCTATAATTTCATCTCCAACTTTAGATGTACCAATAAATTTTAAATCCAATGAAATTGTTACACATGGTGAAGGTTTAGCTGATCTGTGAGCAGCTGAACCAGCACCAGCATCAATTAAAGCCGCAAGGTAACCACCGTGAGTGATACCAGCTGAATTTAGATGGTTTTTTGTTATTGTAGATTTAAACTCATAATGATTTTCAGAAATTTGTCTAAATAAAACTCCACCATTGTGTTTCATAAATCCTGTTTTTAGACTAATTTGCTCAAATTTATTTGTCATAGAATTTTTATAATATAAAAGTTAAAATTAATAAAATAATAAAGATTATTATGAAAAAATAAATTACAGACATTTGCAGGGAAGATTTAAGGAGCCAATCAAACATTTATATTTTTTGGTGCGCCTGCTAGGAGTCGAACCCAGAACCTCCTGGTCCGTAGCCAAGCGCTCTATCCAGTTGAGCTACAGGCGCATTTATAATTTTATTTAAATACATTATATTAATTTTTAGTATATTTTAATTATAAGATAAATTTAAAAATTAATGACAGATAAATCAAAAGAAGTGGTGATTGTTAGCGCTGTTAGGACACCTATAGGATCTTATAGAGGTTCATTAAAAAAAATGAGATCTGATCAGCTTGGATCTTTAGTGATCAAAGAAGCTTTAAAATTAACTAAATTTAGCTCAGATGAAGTAGATGAAGTGATAATGGGCCAAGTATTAACCGCTGGGGCTGGGCAGAACCCTGCTAGACAAGCTGCAATAAATGCTGGAATACCAATTTCAAAACCAGCCCATATAATTAATCAAGTTTGTGGGTCTGGATTAAGAGCAGTAATATCTGGATATCAATCTATCAAATTAGGAGAGTCATTAAATGTTATTTCTGGAGGACAAGAGAATATGTCAATAGCACCACATTCAATTTTTTTTAGAGACGAAAGAAAAATTTCAGAGGATAAACTGACAGATACAATGATTAATGATGGACTAACGGATGCATTTAATAATTATCACATGGGAGTTACAGCAGAAAATATTGCAAAAAAATTTGGCATATCTAAAAAGGAACAAGATGAGTTTGCTCTAAATTCTCAAAAAAAGACAGAGGACGCTATCAAAAATAATAAATTTGACGATGAATTAATAAAGATTAATCAAGGTGATAACATGCTAGATTTAGATGAGCATCCACGAAAAGGTTTAAAAATTTCGGATTTAGAAAAACTTAAAACAGTTTTCAAAGAAAATGGAACAGTAACACCTGGAAATTCTTCTGGTATAAATGATGGTGCTGCAGCTTTATTTTTAACCACTATTGAAGAAGCAGAAAAAAAATCTATCAAACCGCTTGCAAAAATAGTGTCATGGGCATCAGTAGGAGTTGATCCAACCCTAATGGGTTTAGGGCCAATAGAAGCTGTTCGAAAAGCAATTAAAAAAGCTGGATGGAATTTAGATGAGGTGGATCTATTTGAAATTAATGAAGCTTTTGCAGCTCAAAGCATAGCTGTAATTCGTGAGTTAGGCATTGATCCAAATAAAGTTAATGTTAATGGTGGTGCAATCGCACTAGGTCATCCTATTGGTACATCTGGAGCTAGAATACTTGTAACTTTAGTACATGAAATGAAGAGACAAAAAAAAAGTAAGGGTTGTGCGACTCTCTGTATTGGAGGTGGAATGGGTATAGCTTTATGTGTTGAAAGAATTTAGGAATTTATCTTTCCGTATTTCCCCTCTAGTAATATTTTTTGTATC
>LULJ01000071.1_pt1 | contig 33298 bp, 56 predicted proteins | sample 728171 | NCBI WGS metagenome assembly LULJ01 (sample SAMN03860292, study PRJNA289734) | marine metagenome | biome: seawater column; feature: ocean; material: water; isolation source: Red Sea water column Station 169 - depth 25m | place: Saudi Arabia: Red Sea | collected 2011-10-15 | depth 25 m
TCTTCTGTGCTTAACTGGTCCCAATCGTCCGGAAAATGTAAACCAGGCACTTTCTCGTAAAATCTTTTTTGATATTTTACTTTTGCCTCTTTGTCATTTTCTGACAATATTCCAAACATAGCTGAAACAAGCCCAACTGTTTTGAGATGGTCCGGTGCTTTATAATTTGCCGGTCTGCCCTGGACTTTTTTAAGCTCTGCCTCAAATTTATCAGAAGGCAGTCTATACTTTTTGCTGCTTATCCAGTTTAAATGTTTGCCAGTAGTAGTGGACCAGTCATTCTCTCTGGCTGTTATCATGCCATCAACTTCAAAGGCTATAATTGTATTATATGATTTATAATAATAGATGCCTTTGTCATCCTTCCATTTACTAGCTCTGCTTTTTTTATAGCTCTCACTTGTATTGTGAGAGTATCTTCCATAAGTACCTATATATTCCATATTATCCTCCTTGGTTAAGTTCTTGGACATAAATTGTACATATATACACAATATATATTTTAGATATATTGTCAATACATAAAATAAAAAAAAATAATGGAGTAAATTATGGACAAATTAATCCCTATATATTTAAAGATAAAACCCAAGTTAAAAGAAAAGTTACAAGCCCAAGCCAGAACTGAGAGAATAAGCATGGCCTCTTTAATATCTGAGATGCTGGAAATGGGCCTGGAAATTAGGCCTAAAATAAGGCAAGACCGACTAGACAAATTTGTTAATGCTGCAAGGGGATATAGTAATGCCAAAAGATAAGGACCCAACAGACCCAGCTCATTATAATAATCTAGCAATACAGCCGAGGGACTATATAACAAAAAACAATCTCGGATATAACGAGGGTAACATAATTAAATATATTTCCAGATGGCAGTCTAAGGGTGGATTGACCGATTTAAAAAAAGCTAAAAATTATATTGATTATTTGATAAACCTGGTAGAAGGACACAACCGGCCAAAGGTCGTAAAGCTGAAACCAGATGACAAAAAATAAACCAAGCTATGGCAAGGGCAAGACCCCAGGGCATTTTTGCGTAATACCTCAGAGAGCAGTAATTGACCCAAGGTTCAAAAAGCACAGCTCAGTTTTTCGTGTGCTCTGTGCCATTGGTAACTATACATCAAGGCAAGGTGTAGCCTGGCCGAACCAACGAACCCTGGCCAGAGATTTGTCTATAACTCAACCAACTATTTCAAGACATATTAAAAAGCTAATTGAGTTTGGTTATATAAGATATGCCAGGAAACATCCAGGATTGAAGGGCCTAAAGTATTTCATGGTATTTGACCCAAGTATTACCGAAGATGACGCAAAGGCCATAGCCACCGAAAAGGACCGGAGCTTTACAGAAAAGCCAGAAATACCGAAGGGACCAAAGGGCATTGTGCACAAAGATATTCACAGAATGAATAAGTCTATAACTAAGAATAATTCTAATATGGGCTCTAGTGCATACAAAGATATTCATTCAGATGTATCAGTAACACAACAACAGAACAATATATATTCTTATAAAGCTAAAATGCTATGTAATGAGTTTGTAAGAATTACCGAACAGATATTTGGGACATTGGTCCAGTATAATATTGACGAGATGAAATTGGTTGAGGAATGGTTACAGCAAGGATTAAATGAGCAGTACGCAGTTAAAAGAATAAAAGAAATCCTGGAATGGAGGAAGGCCAACCGGTACGATTGCCCTAAAAGAATAGTATTTTATAAGGATATTCTCATGCGAAGGCCCAAGCCCAGGAATAATAAGGAGCTAGTAGAGGCCATTTTAAAAAAGACAACACGCAGCCTTAAAATTAAATAGTATATAAATTGTAAAGGAACCTTCACACAAAATAACTAGAGAATAACGCAGCAAAAATAACGACCTTATCCCCTCCCCACCACGCAGATATATAGGGGGGGAGTTACACAATTTTTTTGCAGTTTTTTCTCAAATCAGTTATAACGAATGTACCGGTACGAAACATGAACATGGGTTCGGTTCTCATCCTAGGCTAGTCAATCGGACCCTCGTACCTGGAGAAAGGAAATATATGAGTGGACCAACACATAGCAATCGGAACTTTCAAGTTATGCGTTCTGTGAATATTACAGAAGGCAAATACATTATAGAAGTTTGGAGTGCATCTAACTTTAATAAGGACAAGGGGACAAGAGAAGAGGTCCCAGGAGCAATAGATATTAAGGTTTATAAGAAAGACGAGAACAAAGAATACAACAAAGGCGAGGCTGTGTTTTTTGTAAGGGCTTTTGAGAACCAAGGTAAACCTAAAGCTCCGAGTTACCAAACACAAGGTGCTCTAAGTGATGACGACTTCTAAGTCAAAGCGAATAGTTAAACCTCCTTTGGACCGGTTCGGAGGGGTCCGAGTAGTTCAGAGGAGGATTAAGAAATCAGAAGTGATTGAGCACAATAAAGAAAATGTTGCTCAAGAATTAATAGATATAGCGACAGCCAATATTGACGATATTATGTCCTGGGATGAAACTGGTAATGTTAGCATCAAAGATGTAAATAGTATTTCTAAATCAGCAATCAAAGCAATCAAGAAGATAAAAGTTACTCCGACAAAAATGGGGCCACAGCTAGAAGTGGAGCTACACGATAAGGTTGGAGTGTTAAGAGTATTAGCCAAGGCATCTGGATTATTAGAACAGCAAGAAGATATGGATAGACCATCTGTTGTTGGAATAGTGATGCAAGGACCAGAGCCGAAACCAATAATTGACATGGAGGCAGATGAGCAAAGCGAGGTACATAAGCCATCCGGAGATAGACCGGATACAAGTACAAATGCTGAAAAAACAAATTAGTGATAGTGAGGCAGCTAGGATTTGTGGTTTACCACTAAATGAATATAAGAGTATTGTGCGAGGACAAAAAAAATATGATGGCGATAGAATTGCTAGTATGGTACTTACAATAGAAAGCATAGTGAATGGCGAAAGCTAAAGGATTATTAAACAAAGTTGCACACGAACCTATATTCCATAAGACATCAATCGGAAGGAACCCTAGCCTAGCAAAAATGAACAAAGCAAAACGAAAAAATTTTAAGAAATACCGAGGCCAGGGTAAATGAGTATTGCAGATTTAAAATTAGATTTTAGTACATCTCCTACTGTTTGGAAGTTTCTCAAAGATAAATCATTCGTGAGAGGGCTCATGGGCCCAGTTGGAAGTGGTAAATCGTATGCGTGTGCTGCTGAGATAATGTTGAAAGCAGTATCGCAAGTGCCATCTCCAAAAGATGGTATCAAGTATAGTAGGTTTGTTGTTGTCAGAAACTCTTATCCGGAACTTAGAACAACGACTATAAAAACCTGGCAAGAGTTATTTCCAGAAAATGTATGGGGTCCTTTTAGATGGAGCCCACCACTTACACATCATATAAAATTACCATCAAGAGACAATGCACCAGGTGTGGATTGCGAGGTTATCTTTCTGGCCCTTGACCAGCCAAAAGATGTTAGGAAACTATTGTCCATGGAACTTACTGGGGCTTGGGTAAACGAGGCCAGAGAATTACCTAAAGCAGTTATTGATGGTCTAACGCATAGAGTGGGTCGTTACCCAACCCTATCGGATGGTGGAGCAAAACCATGGAGAGGTATCATTATGGATACGAACCCTATGGATGATGACCATTGGTGGTATAGACTTGCAGAAAAAGAAAAGATGAAAGGTAAGTTTGCCTGGAAATTTTTTAAACAACCAGGTGCAGTAGAAGAATATACAAAAGAAGATTTACCAGAAAATCCAGAGGCTAATGGTTTTGTTATGGCAGCAAACAAATGGTGGCTTACAAATCCAAATACAGAAAATAAAAAAAATTTACCAAATGGTTATTATGAACAAACATTATTAGGTAAGAACCTAGACTGGATAAGATGTTATGCTCAAGGCCTATACACTTATGTTCAAGAAGGTAAGCCAGTTATATCTGAATATGACGACAACATCATGGCAACAGATTTTATAGAGCCGGATATAAGTTTACCTATACAAGTTGGAGTGGACTTTGGTTTGACACCGGCAGCTATATTCGGTCAAAGATTAAAAAATGGTAGATGGGTTATTCTACATGAGTTAGTTACATTTGATATGGGTCTTGAAAGATTTGGTACTATGCTCAAAGGAGAGTTAGCCAGTAAGTTTCCTAAGTACGAGGTGTTAGTACATGGAGACCCAGCCGGACAAAAACGAGATGAGATATACGAAGTAACTGCATTTGACCATCTAAGGTCTATTGGATTGACTGCTAGACCAACTGCATCAAATGATTTTAGGATAAGACGAGAGGCCGGAGCTATGCCTATGAACAGATTGATAGAAGGTAAACCTGGTTTACTTGTAGATAAAAGATGTCAAAGATTAAGAAAGTCATTGTCTGGTGGTTATCATTTTAGAAGAGTACAAATATCTGGAGGAGAAAGATACAAGGACCAACCAAACAAAAATGAACATTCTCATGTCGGAGATGCTTTTATGTATCTTATGTTAGGTGGAGGAGAACATAGAACTCTTACAAGAGGACATAATCCTAAATTTAAAATGGCAAGAGCAAAAACAGATTTTAATATTTTTGAATGACATTTGAAACTGGTATAGGTATGCTTATTGTAGGATTGATTGCAATATTCATAGGTGCGATTATTGCATATTACATAATTAACAAGGTTCAAGACGATGAGTAATACTTCAAAAAGAAAAGGGACCAGGGTTGAAAATAAAATAGTGAAACTATTTGAGAACCTTGGTATAAAGGCAAGACGACAACCAATGTCTGGTAGCCTTCAAGACTTTCCACACGATGTTAAGGTAGAACTACTTGGTGGTCTGCACATTGAGGTCAAAGCTAGAAAAAATGGAAAAGGATTTGCTACAATTAAAAAGTGGAAGGGCTCTGCCGATTTGCTTATCATGGTTGAAGATTACGATGAGCCAGGTGTTTATATTGATTGGAGACTATGGAAACAGATAGCCAAGATACTAAAAGACAATGGTTAGTTAGAGTTTGGTACAAAGGAGATATGGAACTAAGAAAAGAGTTTACCATAAGAGCAACTGAAAAAAGATTACAAAACTTTATTGTACCAAAAAAATACAGAGCCACTTATGAGATTAGCAACACTTGAAAACATATTTGGATGCGATGGTAAACAACTTATCGTATTGCCATTCAAATCATATCTACTCAATCTTATGGACTTATACCAGGAAGATAAGGACCATCTAAACTCTATACCTGGATACCAAGATTACTTAGACGCAGCAACAAAACAAGGATATGGATTTACTGTTTTAGATAATGGTAGGCCCATAGTTTGTTTTGGTATAGTGCCTCAATGGCCTGGTGTAGCAGAGTTATGGCTGATACCAGATATGAAACTTATGCGTAAATGGAAACTTAAATTTCACAAAGGCTCATTAAAATTTATGGAACTTGCAGCAGATGAACTAAACTTGCATAGACTTCATGTAACAGTTAGTGCTCAAAATGTTCGTGCAGTCAAATGGATAGAACATATATATTTTAAGAGAGAAGGTGTATTAAAAAAATATTCCTTTAATAAAAAAGACATGATAATGTATAGTAGGTTGTTTTAATTATGAAAAAATTTTTTAAAAGATGGGTATGTATGGTGTTTTGTATGAACATTTGTTTTTTTACCCCTTGTGCAAAGGATAAAAAATAATGGGTAGTCTTTTCAAAATGCCTAAGTTTGAGCCACCTCCAGCAATCAACACAGCTAATGAGGCATTGGATAGACGAGAAGAAAGAGCAGACGCATCTGAAAAAAGAGAGTTAAGAAAAATCTCCTCAAGAAGGAGAGCAAAACGACAAGCTGGTAGATTACTGTTGTCTCAAGATAGAGCTATACCACAACTTGGTGTTGGCGAAACACTAACTGGACAGACAATGGTAAGAAACCCATACGATGATGAAAGGATGGCATAATGGGAGGAGCACCTAGAATAATTAGAAAAGTAATAAGCCCAGTAAAAAAAGTTGTTGCACCTAGTTCTCCTATTGCAGAGAGAAGAGAAGAGGTTGCAAAAAAAACTGATGCAGAGACAAAAGTAATATCTCCAAGAAAACTTAAAAGAAGAAGTACAAAAGTTAGAAGAGGAAGAAGAGAAATAGTTGGAGGACAACTAACTGGAGGAGATACATTAACTGCTGATTATTCTCCAATCAGAAATCCTAAAGATGGAAGTAAGTTAGGGAGTGCATAATGCCAGGCTATCACAAAAAAAAATCAAAACCTAAAAAGAAAAAAAGAGCAGCTAGAAAAAAAGGTGGAGTAGCTTATGGATAGCCACGAACAAGTTTATATTAGAAATCCAAAATTTAGAGATTTAAAAAAGGAGCAAGAGGATGAGCAGAAAGTTTCCGAAAGTTCCGAAGAGTAAAAAGGGTGTGCCATTAAAATATTTAGCTGGTGCAAAAAACCCAAAAGCAAAAGAGGCAGAGATATTGAGAACAAGAAGATTATATAAAAAAGGTTTACTAACAACTGCTATGATGGATGAAATAAGCAAGAAGAGGGCAAGAGGATGAGTAAAGCAGCAGTTATAGCAAAGTATTCAAAGTCAAGTGGTATATCCAAAAACACTTTGAGCAAGGTCTATTCCAGGGGCCTTGGGGCCTATTATTCGTCTGGCTCAAAAAATGTGTCTGCACACGCATGGGCTGCCGGTAGGGTCCGGAGTTTTGCTACTGGAAAAGGTGGTGCAAGAAAAGCTGATAAAGACCTATTAAGGTCTAAAAGAAAAAAAGGATTGGTAAGCTAATGTCTTTGTATGAGAATATAAACAAAAGAAAAAGAGCTGGTACTTCTAGGTCAAAATCTAAAAGTACAATAACAAAGAAAGCATACTCAAATATGAGGGCTGGTTTTCCAAAACGCAACAAAAGGAAGGGGCTAGTATAATGGCTTATAAAATGAAAATGAAGAAGGCATCTAAATTAAAAGGTGGACAAAAAAAATTAGATGCAAACAAGGATGGCAAGATTAGTAAACAAGATTTTGCTATGTTAAGAAACAAAAAGAAAAAGGTCATGGCATGATTATTTTTGGTCATACACCTAGAGAGTGGAAAAGAAGAGCAAAAGAACACAAATGGTTTCTTGTTGCTTTAGTAATATCTTTTGCACTTGGAGGTGTAATATTATAAATGGTTGCTAAGAGGTTTCAAAATCCATCTGGAGGTCTTAACGAGGCTGGTAGAAAAAAGTTTGGTGTTAAGGCTCCGGTATCAAGTGGTAAGAACCCTCGTAGGATTTCTTTCGCAGCAAGGTTCTCAAAAGTTAAAGGACCTTTGATGAAAGATGGTAAACCAACAAGACTAAAACTTGCATTAAAAAAATGGGGTTTTGGTTCTAAAGAGGCAGCAGCTAAGTTCGCTGCAAACAACAAGGCAAGGGCATAATGCACAGAACACCAGATGAAGTTTTAAATAGGTCAAAGAAAGCATTTTCTCGTAAAGAACAATGGAGAACAATTTACGAAGATTGTTATAGATATGCGTTACCACAAAGAAATCTTTATGAAGGTTACTATGAGGGTAATGTGCCTGGCCAAAATAAAATGAATATGGTTTTTGATAGCACAGCCATACATTCAACTCAAAGATTTGCAAATAGAATACAGTCTGGCTTATTTCCTCCCTATAAAAAATGGTGCAGACTGGAGCCTGGTAATGACATACCGGTAGATAGAAGAGCAGAGGTACAAGCTGCATTAGACATCTACCTAGACAAAATGTTTACTATACTTAGACAATCTAATTTTGATTTGGCTATGGGAGAGTTTCTTTTAGACCTATGCGTAGGTACTGCTGTTATGCTCATTCAGCCAGGCGATGACATCAACCCAATACAATTTACACCAGTTCCACAATATCTTATCGCATTAGAAGAGGGTCCTTATGGAACAGTAGATAATGTTTATCGTAAATATAAAATTAGAGCTGAAAGTATTACAAGAACATTCCCAGATGCAAACATACCAGAGACTTTACAAAATTTAATAAATGAAAAACCAGCAGAGATGATTGAGTTGTTAGAGGCTGTTATAGTTGATACTGAAAGAAAAGATTTTTGTTACCATATCATTTATGAAAAAACTAGAGAGGAATTAGTTTATAGAAGAATGGACAGCACTCCATGGATTGTTGCAAGATACATGAAAATACCTGGAGAAGTTTTTGGTAGAGGTCCACTTGTAACTGCTTTACCAGATGTAAAAACATTAAATAAAACTTTAGAGTTATTACTTAAAAACGCATCTATTGCGTGTGCTGGTGTTTACACAGCAGCAGATGATGGAGTAATCAATCCATCTAATATTAGAATTACACCAGGTAGTATTATACCAGTTGCAAGAAATGGTGGACCACAAGGTGCATCACTTGCTCCACTACCTAGGTCTGGAGATTTTAATGTATCTCAAATTGTTATTAACGATTTAAGAATGAATATTAAAAAAACATTATTAGATGATACTCTTCCTCCAGACAATATGTCTGCAAGGTCAGCAACAGAGATTGTTGAAAGAATGAAAGAATTAGCACAAAACATGGGTGCAGCTTTTGGTAGATTAATTACTGAAACTATGGTACCTATTATAACTAGAGTGTTAAACATCATGGATGAGAAAGGTCTCATCCAGCTCCCTTTAAAGGTCAATGGGCTTGAGGTTAAAGTAGTTCCGGTCAGCCCATTGGCAAAAGCCCAAAATTTAGAAGAAGTAAATGAGGTAATGCAGTTCTATCAAATAGCAAATGCACTTGGACCAGGTGGTGTAGCAGAAGTAAAACCAGATGCTATCGCAACATTTGTTGGAGATAAACTAGGCATACCTTCTAACCTAAGAACATCCGAGGAGGAAAAACAAGTGATAGCACAACAAGCAACTAAATTATTCCAACAACAAATAGCTGGTGGTGGTGGACCAGGACAAGGTGGAGCTCCGGCTGCACCAAGCCCACCAATGCCTCCACAGCAAGAACCAGCCGAGGCAGTAGAGGATGAGGTCTCTGCATGAGGTCAAAATCCGGTTGGGATGGCATACAAGTTTTAGAAAACGAAGTAAATCAAGAAACTAAAAACGAACAACTTGAAATTGATAAAACTTTTGCTAGAACATTTGAAACAGAAGAAGGTAGAAAATGTTTAAATTTTTTGATAGGAAAAACAATAGACCAGCCTACATGGGTTCCAGGTGGAGATAGTTCACATGGCTATGTTAGAGAAGGTCAGAATAGTGTAGTAAGAGAAATAAAAATGAGAATGGAAAGGGCAAAAAATGGATAAAGAAACTGAAAACCAAAATGTAAACCAAGAAGAAGGTCTCCTAGCCAATACTCCCCAAACAGAAGAGGTAGAACCAAAAGAAGATGAAACAACAATACCTCACAAAGAAGAAGAAAAACCACAAGAACCAACACCAGAAAAAGAAGAAGAGAAACTTACAAAGCCAGAATATTTAGAAGATAAATTCTGGGATGAAAAGTCTGGTGTAAAAGTAGAGGAGTTAAATCATTCTTACAAAGAATTACAAAAACAATTCTCTATGGGTAAACACAAAGCTCCGAAAGAATATGATGTTACATCTTTAGAAGATGTAGAGGATGATGATGAGTTAAAAACATATTTTTTAGATTGGGCTAAAGAAAACAAACCAACACAAGCAGCATTTGATAATCTTGTAAATAAATTTAAAGAATTATCTTTGCAACAAGAAGAGGCTGATAGCATTGACATAGATGCAGAAACCAAATCATTAGGTCCAAACGCACCACAAATCATCAAAGGTATAAAAGAGTGGGGACAAGGGCTTGTTGCTAAAGGTGTATGGTCAGACCAAGACTTTGAAGAGTTTAAAGTGTTTGCTGCAACAGCGAATGGTATCAATGCACTTAACAAAGTTAGAAAGTTTTATGGAGAAAAGACTATACCAACAGCACCAATAGATGTTGATGGACCAGCAAGTAATGACGAGTTATATGAGTTAGTTGCAGACCCTAAGTACAAAACAGACCCAGTATTTAGACGAAAAGTAGAAGAACAATTTGCAAGAGCTTTTCCTGGTAAAGTAGATACTGGCGAAATATAACACTTGATATTTTTCTCAGAAACGATTATTTTGTAATCGGAGACAACCAAAATTCTTTTTGGCCTTCTGGCTAGGGTGGATAGTACCCTATTGTCAGCCTGGCTTATTTTACCAGACAACTGCGAGTATAAATAAATTGTGTTAAACAAAGGAGAAAACTTATGGCACAGTCAATAACTAATGCTTTTGTTACTCTGTTTGATGCTGAGGTAAAACAAGCATACCAAGGAGAAAGTTCAATCTTGGGATGTGTAAGGCTAAGACAAGGTGTACAAGGGCAAACATATAAGTTTCCTAAGTTAGGAAAAGGAAGTGCGACTGCAAGAATTCCTCAGACTGATGTTACTCCATTGAATGTAACTTACTCACAAGTTACAGCTACAATGAGTGATTTCAATGCTGCTGAATACTCAGACATCTTCCACCAAGCGAAGGTAAACTTTGACGAAAGACAAGAACTTGTCCAAGTAGTCAGTAAGGCGATTGGTCGTAGAATGGACCAATTAATAATAGATGCTGTCAATGGTGCATCTGGAACTGGTACAGTTGCTAAAAATGTAGTAACTTCTGGTTCTGCTGCAAACTCAAACTTGAATGTTGGAAAGCTAATAGCTGCTAAAAAAGCACTTGATGCTAAAAATGTTCCATTTGATGACAGACATATAATAATCCACGCAAACTCATTATCTGGTTTACTAGCTGATGAGAGAGCAATTTCTGGAGACTTTGCATCAATAAAAGCTCTTGTTTCCGGAGAAATAAATACATTTCTCGGTTTCAGATTTTATGTGCTTGGCGACAGAGATGAGGGTGGCTTACCATTAGCAACAAACGACAGAACTTGTTTTGCGTTCCATAGAAGTGCAGTCGGTATGGCTGTTAATATGGCACAAAAAACAGAAATCAACTATGTTCCAGAAAAAACATCTTTCTTGGTTAATAGTATGTTTTCTGCTGGTGCTGTTGCAATAGACGCAGATGGTATAGTTAAAATAACAACCGATGAAAGCTAATAGAGAAGGAGAATAATTATGGCTTATGCAGAAATAGGACTACAACCAATAGGTGGTCAATCTAAAGCTGGTAATGCTCCTCAAATGTGGAGCTACAAATCGGCTGATGCAATCGCAACTGTAAACTCAGAAGGGTATTTCAATGATGCCTCTGATGTTTTGAAAGTTGGAGATTTAATCTATGTATATGACAGCAATACTCCTACTGCTAATTTAGTAGTAGTGTTAAGTAATGCTAGTGGTGTAGTAGATGTCTCTGATGGACAAGCTATTACAGTCGCAGACGCAGACTAATAAATAGATGTGAGGAGGCCCTTATGGGGCCTCTTCATTTATTAAAGGATTACTATGGCTAGTGGAGATACTAAAGTTACGATAACAAACCAGGCACTAATTTTATTAGGTGCAGATACTATATCGTCATTTTCAGATACGACTAACGATGCCTCAACAGTTGCAAATAACATTTACGAAACAATAAAAAGAAAAACATTATCATTATATCCTTGGTCCTTTGCTATTGTTAAAGAGCAGTTAGCAAGGTCAAGTCAAACACCGGTTAATGAGTGGACATATCAATATGACCTTCCATCAACAGCAGTAAGTGGTACACCCCACCAAGTTTATAACTCAAGTGGTACTAGAGTTTTGCCAATACAAAGTTATGAAATAATTTATACAAACTCTGGACCAGCAATAGCAACTCACGAAGAAACTATTTTTGTAGATTATGTATCAAGTGTGGTTTCAGAAGGTGTTATGCCTTCTTATTTTGTTCAGTTATTAGTGTATATGTTAGCTTGGCACATGGCTGAACCAGTAACAGACCAAATTACCAAATCTGACTACTGGAGAAAAATAACAGTTGGGACTGCGACTGAGAATGGAAGGGGTGGGTATCTCAGACAAGCTATGAATATAGATGGAAGAGGAAAACCTAATTATGCAATAGTAGATTTCCCATTAACAGATGTTAGATAATGAGCAGAGCTGTAACAATACAATCAAACTTTACTACTGGGGAGATAGACCCTTTACTAAAATCAAGAATAGATATTAACCAATATTACAACGCATTAGAAACAGCCAGGAATGTTTTGATACAGCCACAAGGTGGTATTGAAAGACGACCTGGCTTACAATTTTTATTTGAAATACCGAGTGCTGCTAATCCACAAAATGGAATGAAGTTAGTACCTTTTGAGTTTTCTACTACACAAAGTTATATGCTTTTATTTGTACATAACAGAATGTACATTTTTAAAAATAAAGAATTAGTAACTAATATTAACTCTAGTGGTAATGATTATCTTACTACTACTATAAGTTCTACAACATTAGCGACTATGGACTTTACACAATCAGCAGATACTCTGATTGTTGTACAAGAAGATATGGCTCCAAAAAAAATAGTAAGAGGTGCATCACACTCGGACTGGACTATATCTGATATAACATTTGAGCATACACCTTTTTTTGCTTTTACTCTCTCAACAACTACTATCAATCAAACTATAACTCCATCGGCTGTGGATGGTAATATTACACTAACAGCCGGTGGTTCATTCTTTACATCTAGTCATGTAAACCAATTTGTTGAGGCTAACGATGGTTTGGGTAGAGCAAGAATTACAAGATTTGTAAGTAACACATCTGTTGAGGCTATTGTTGAAATACCTTTTTTTAATACAAGTGCAATAGCATCTGGCTCAACATTTTTAGAAAGTGGATATGAAGTTACCTGGTCTGGCTCAAAAGGCTATCCTCGTACAACAACCTTCCATGAGGGGAGACTATATTTTGGTGGAGCTAAGTCTAGGCCTAATACAGTCTTTGCATCAAGAGTAGGTAGGTTCTTTGACTTTAATCCTGGAGAAGGATTAGATGATGATAGTATAGAAGTTACACTAGCAACTGATAACACAAATGCTATCGTTGGTATGTTCTCTGGTAGAGACTTACAAATCTTTACAAAAGGTGGAGAGTTCTTTTTACCTCAATCATCTCTGGACCCTATCACACCATCTAATGTTGTAATCAATGGTGCAACAAGAAGAGGTGCAAAAGAAGGTATAAAACCAGTAGGTGCTGAAAGTGGTACATTGTTTATACAAAGAGCTGGTAAAGCATTAAGAGAGTTTTTATTTAGTGATGTAGAGTTATCTTACATATCAAATAATATTTCTTTACTATCATCTCACTTGTTAAAAAATCCAACAGACATGGCTCTTAGAAAAGCAACATCAACAACAGATGGAGATTTATTATTATTAGTAAATGCAACTGATGGGTCCTTAGCAACTTATTCTATCTTGCGAGGCCAAAATGTTATTGCACCAAGTTTATCTACAACTGATGGCACATTTGAAAAAGTAGGTGTAGATGTGGACCAGATTTACTTTGTAGTCAAAAGAACAATCAGCAGCTCAACAAAATATTATGTAGAGTGTTTTAATGATGACAATACAACTGATAGCTCAAAATTATTATCTGGTGGTAGCAAACCATCTACTACAACTGTAACTGGTCTATCTCATCTTGAAGGTAAGACAGTAAAAGTTATAGCAGATGATAGTATGCAAAATGATAAAACTGTTTCATCTGGACAAATAACACTTGATGCAGTACCTACAACTTATGTTGAGATAGGATTAGATTATACACCAGAAGTCAAAACACTTCCGGTAGAACTAAAACTTTCTAGTGGTAACATTGTTGCACAAAAGAAAAGAATAATAGAGGCTACTTGTAATCTTTATCTATCTCAAAACTTAACATTGAATGGTAAAGACTTTTTATTTACAGTAGGTAGTGGCCAGTTTTTTACTGGAAAAAAAAGAAGGAAACCTATGTTAGGATTTGATAGAGAAGGACAAATGACATTCTCCCAGTCTAGTCCATTATTTTTTACATTATTGGGAGTAGAATATAAAGTGAGTGTAGGACAATAATGGCAATAAATTGGACAGCAATAGCAGTAACAGCAGTAGCAGCAAAAGCCTATGGTACATTATACCAAGGTTATGCGATGGCTGCTTATTATGAAGGTAAAGCAGAATTAGCTTTACTACAAGGCAAAACAAAAGCAGTAGAGGCTAAAGAAAATGCAAATATTGCTTTGCGTAAAATGAATGAGACTATTGCATCTAATATAGCAAAAGGTGCAGCCGGAGGTGTTACACCATTTGATGGTTCACTATCAGTATTAAATACTATGAGCATGAGATATGGAGTTACAGATTTTTACCAAGCTAAAGATACACAAGAAATAGTTACAGCCTTTAGTGTAGCTGAGGCTGCTATGTTAAACAATGCTGCTAAGACTACTAAGAAAGGAGCCATTATAACTGCTGTCGCAGATGCAGCTATGGGTAGTTATAATATTTTTGGAACTTAATGGCACAAAGGAATGTTTATAAATCTCAGTTACCTGGTTTTAGAGCTAGTGATATTCAACTATCATTTGCTAATTACAGAGCCCAGGCAGATGTAGCTGGAGAAATTATAAAAAGAATAGATACTGTATCTGACTTTGCACTTAAAAAAGTAAACGAACAAAAAGTAGAAGAGGGTACAAAGTATGGTGTAGAAAATGCACCAACACTAAAACAAGTTTTAGAGACAGACGCAAACGACAGAAAAGAATTATTTAAAGATAACAAAACTATATTTAACAAAGCTGCACAAGCTGCACAAATGGGTTTTGTTATAAATGAGATGACTATTGCTGCACACAGAGATTTTGCAAATGCAGAGATAGAGGCTAACGAAAACAATCAATCTCAAACAATGTATTTACAAACATTGTCAAATATAAAAGATGAATATGTAAAAGTTGTATCAAGCATAAATCCAGATTTAGCTGTTGAGTTAGATGCTAAGTTAGCAACAAAAGCAAACACTTACTACACAAGCTATATTGATAAAAAAATAAAAGAAAATGCAACACAAACAAAAGTGTTGGCTATGGGTTTTGTTACTCAAGAAATAAACGATTTAGAAAAAATATTTAGTGAAACTAACAACTACATAGACAGCGATAGTGGAGAACAAGTTTATGTAAGTATTGAAAATAAAATTTTAGCAAAAAGAAAAAATCTAAATAATTTTATTGCTAAACAAAAGTTTACTGTTGCTGAGGCTACAACAATACTTAATAACTTTGACAAAGCAGCAACAAGAATAAAAACAGATTATGTTGTTAATTTTGTAAACACATACGCAAAAGGTCGTACTGGTGGTTACAATTTATATTTAAAAATGTCTCAACCAGATGCAAAAATAATTAGTGATAGAAAACAAAAAGAAGGATTAGCAAGTGATGATGATATTATCTACTTTGAAAAGGCTGCTATGGTCCAAGAAATACTTATTACATCGGATGAAAATGTTAAACAAGAAATTTTAAAAAGTTTGAAAGCAAGTTTAGATGATAGAGAGGGAGTTATTAAATCAGCAGACGATGCAATAAATTTAGAATATGACAAAGTATATAAACAAGCATCTATTGATTTTATAGACGCATACGAAAATAGAGACACAGCTAAAATGAATGAGGCACTTGGTGTAATTAAAATTGCAAGACCAGATAAATACGAAAGCTATGCAAAAGGCATAACTGGTTTTGATTTATCTACAAACCCTAGCACAATATCTACACCAGGTCTCAAAGATGAATTACAACTTAAAATAAATCTTGGAGAGATTAAAGATTTTAGCGAAATACTTAAATACAATGGAACTGGTTTTGAAACTTTAGATGGACAAAAGTTTGTTTTATCTCCAGGAGATACTAACAAATTATTAGGAGACTTCAAAACTCTACAAGATGAAGATATGCAAGATGGATTGAAACTTGCGAAAGAATTATTGTTAGAGGGTGTAGAGCCACAAATACTTAGAATGAGTACAAAAGTACAAGATTTAGAAAAACTAAAAAAATATAATATGGTCGTTGCAGATTTAGTTAGAGCAAAAAGAAGTGGTCAAAGAATAGATATAGATAGTTTTGTTAAGAAAACTGTTGAAGATGCAAATAAAAAAATAGAAGAAGAAAAAAAAGCAAAAGCAGTAGAAGGTCTATCTGAGTATAGTGCATTTAGTGAACTTACTTATACAAATGCTGCTGGTAAAGAAATACAATTACCACCTCTTGATGAGAACTTAACAAGTGAAGGTGCTATGAAATACCACGCATTTTTTACTTACTATAAAAATAATTTAAAATTAATAAAAGATATAGAGGCATTTAACCAAGGCATTTGGATAACAGATGGTAGAATGAAAGCATTTGAACAAGCAAGGAGATTTTTTAGAAAATATGGCAAATGATGACTTAAATAAATATTTTGAGGCAGAGTACGAGCAGAGAGAGGCTGGAGAAGAGGATATTGTTCTAAGATATGATGAGAATGGTTTTGGAACAACAGTAGATAAAAGTTTCTTTGAGTATGTAAGTAGCTTTGCATCAAATGTAGCAACAACAGCATCGGAGGAAGTATTAAGTCCGGCTGTAACTGGTTTAACTAAGATTGTAGAAAATGCTGCAAGTCTTGGTATAGCTGGTGCAGAGATGTTAGGATTAGCAGAAGAGGGAACAGTAGATGAGTTTGCAAAAGTTTTTGATGAGTATGTATATGCAAACATAGATAAAACATTGGGCGAACCAGATAGTATGTTTGGCAGATTATTAGAGGGTGTTGTTCAATATGGTACACCTGGTTTTGGTTATTATAAATTATTTAGTAATGTGATGAAACTACCTGGTATGGCAAACTGGGCTCGTAAAGCTGTGATAGCTGGTCAAGCAGAAGTAGCAACTGTATTGACTGCTCAAGACCCAGTTGACGGCAATTTTGCAACTGCAATATCTGAGTTGTTTGGTATTGAAAGAGATAAAGCAGATAATGTAGCAAGAGAGTTTTTTAATTACATCGCAAGTCCAGAAGAAGAAACAACAGCAAGGTCTGTATTTGAAAGTAGATTAAAAGGTATTATAGCAGATGCACCATTAGCAATAGGTATAGAGGGTACTATCATGTTGTTAGGAGCAACTGGTAAATTGTTTAGAAAAGACAAAACAAAAAAACAAATAGATGATGTTGCACAAACAAAAATAAGAGAAACTCAAGCTAATAATTTATTTAATGCTATAACTAGATTAAAAAAAGATGAGGGTTTTTCAATAACACTTGATGGTAAAGATGTAACAGAATTATATAAAGAAGGTTTTATGGTAGCACCTTTGAAAAAGACAGAAATCATATTTGATAGTAAAACATTTAGTTTAGCAGATGCACAAAAACTACTAGATAATGTAGAGGCTTTAGAAAAAGCTACAAAAGGCAGATATAAAGAGGTTTATGCTGGGGCCTGGTTTAACCCAGATGATGGTAAATTTTACCTAGATGCGTCAGTAAGAATTGACAATAAAGCTGATGCTCTGTATATTGCTAATCAAGGAGAACAACTAAGTATCTTTAATATTAAAGATTTTAGTACAATAAAAACAGATGTCGGTATCCAAGAACTCAAACAAAGTGGAACTTATAGCCCTACCAAAAACTTCATCCAGGGAGTTGAGACTAAAGGCCTTAGTAGAAGGTTTGAAAAAGCAAGGTTGGCAACTCAAGGAGGAACAGAATAATGTCTCTGCCAAAGGAACCACTAATCTCGGAAAAGGAAAACAAAGAGCTTAATAAAGTTCTTGATGGTATAACTGGTCCTACAAAAGAAGAGGCTGCTGATACTGTTTTAAATAAAGAAACAGTAGTAGAAGAAGTAACAGACCCTAAAGAAATTATACCAGACAACAACACAATAGATATAAATAAACCAGATACAGAGTTTGAAGAAAACTTTGCAAACTATAACACAAAATTAAAAGAAGAAAAAGAACCAGTATTATATGCTGGAGTGTTTAAAGGTATTACAGATGTAGCATCTGATGCCTCTCCTATGTATGGTTTAAAAACTGAAAAATTAGTTACAGAAGTAAAAGGTGGTATTGTTTACAGAGATGCAACAGCAGATGAAATAAAATCTTTAGATGAATTATTATTTGGCTCAATAAACAAATCAAAATTAAGTGAAGGTTTTGATTTTAAAGTAGTAGGTACTGGTAAAAATAAAAAAACAGTACCCATAGTAACTCCTAATTTAAACTCAATTACAAATGTAGATGACATAAAAGAATATAGTATGGCAGTACAAAAAATTATGAAACCATACATTGATGAGGCTAAAAGAGGTAAAATTAAAGTTGAAGATATTATAAACCAAGCTGCACTTATAGGCCATGATGAAATGGTAATGAAAATTTTAAATAGACCTAAAGGAACACAATTTAAAAACACAGCAGAAGTTCTAAAAGCAAATGTAATTTCTATACAATCTTTGTTTGAAGTAAAAAGATTAGCAAAATTAGTAGCTGAGGGTAAGGCAGATAAAGGTTTGTCAGTAAAAGAAACACAAGCAAGATATGCACAAGCACTAGGTTTTCATTCTGCAATCATGTCAAGTACAGCCGGTAATAATACAGAGGTTGCAAGGTCCCTTATGATTATAGGACATATAAAAAAATACTTTGATGCAAAAGGTATTGATGCTCCAGAAAATGTAGCAGAGCTAGAAAACCTATCTATAAGTTTACCTGGATACAATAGCAATACTATGAAAATACACGCATCTAATTTTTTAAAATTTAGTGATATGTACTCACAATCAAACTTTGCTAGACAAGTTCCCTCTTGGTTAGAAAAGACTGGAGATGTAATGTCTGAGTTATTTATTAACTCTTTACTTGCATCTCCGGTAACACACCAAATCAATGTATTTTCAAATGTAGCTTTTGCATTTTATCAAATACCAGAAACAGCAGTAAGTGCTGGTATATCTAAAATTAGAAAAGCTGTAATACCAGAGGGTGGTATTAATGTTCCTATTTATGGGAATGTAATGAGTAAAGGCGATGGCTCTGAAATATTTTTTGGAGAAAGCTATGCAAAGTTTTATGGTATGCAAAGAGCATTATGGGAGGCTACACAAAATTTTGGTAAAGTTTTAAAAACAGAAGAACCACTAGACCCTATAACAAAAATAGATACTAGAAAAAGAAAAGCCATAACAGCAGAAAATTTATTTCCAGATTTAAAAGATACAGCATTTGGAAAAACAATAGATATTATGGGTATGTTATATAGAGGTCCAGGTAGATTACTTATTGCAGAAGATGAATTTTTTAAAACCCTAGCATATAGGTCGGAATTACACGCACTTGCATATAGACATGGTATGGAAATATTTAAAAAGACTGGTAGTAAAAAACAAGCTAGTGAGGCCTCTGCATTGTTTATGCAAAACCCACCACCTCAAGCTGTTGCAGCATCAAAAGCAAAAGCGACTGAGCTTACTTTCCAACAAGAGTTAGAAGGTTTTTTAGGTAATGTACAAGGTGTTATGTCTCATCCTCTTGCTAAAATTTATGTACCATTTTTTAGAACACCTACAAACCTTGTAACAGAGTTAGTAAGAAGAACACCATTAGCAATCACTATGCCAAGTTTTAGAAGAGAGATGATGGCTGGTGGTGCAAGAGCAGACGCAGCTTTAGGTAAAATGACTATGGGTACTTCTCTTATAGCTGGTTTTGCTTATGGAGCTAGTGGAGGTTGGGACCAAGATATTGTCATAACTGGTTCAGCACCAAGAGATTTTGGAGGAAGGCAAACTTGGAAAAACCAAGGTTTGCAACCATACTCTATTGCATTTAGAAATCCGGATACTGGTTTATTTACATCTGTATCATACTCAAGATTTGAACCACTATCTGGTTTACTTGCTGTTGCTGCTGATTATGCCTGGGCTGCAAATCACTCGCCAAACACAGAAAGTGCTATGGAAGATTTAACTAATTTAATGATTAATGGTGGTTACGCAGTATTTAATTACATGGGCCACTTGCCAATGTTACAAGCTATTGGAGATGTTTCGCAGTTATGGGGTAAAGAGTATGAAACATTTGATGACAGAGTACAAAGAGCAAAACAATTATTGGCTGGTCAAGCTGGTCAATACGCATTGAGTGTAGGACAACAAGCTGTAACTTTTGGAATATTTCCAGAAACATTAGTTGCTAACTATGAAAGAGCAATATCTCCAGGTGCATCAAATGTAATGCCATCATCAACAGAAGGAGATTTTTTCTTATTAGGATGGAGTGAGGCTCTTAACAGATGGAAGTCAAGAAATCCACTATTCAATGATGAAATACCACCACTACTTAATTTTTGGGGAGAAGAGGTTACAGTTGGTACTGGTAAAACAACATGGGAATACTGGACACCATTCCAAATAAAAAATCAAAAGTATAATGATGTAGATGTATTTTATAACGAAATATTAAATGGCCAAGGTTTGAGGATGCCTCCTCGTACATTAGATGGCATACCTTTGACTGCACAACAATATAACGATTACATAATAAAAACTAATAGTATTACTATGGAGGGCCCAGATGGTACTGATATGAATATGTTAGACATGATGACTTATGCAATTAACAGAGATGATTTTTTTGAATTATCTATTGGAGAGATGAAAAAAGAGTTGAGTTTAATTTATGCAGACTATAAAAGTGCAGCAAGGGATGAATTATTAGAAGAATATCCAGACCTTGATAATAGAATAAATGATAGGAAAGAGTTTATAACTAATACTGGCAAGAAAGCAAAAAAAGGAGTATTCTAAAGTATGGCAACTTTTAATATTAATGATGTAGCAAGAAGAGTACAATACACTTCTACTGGTCAGACTGCGTTTAATTTTAGTTTTCAAGTAAACGCATCGTCTGAGTTACAAGTTTATATAAACGATGTAGTCAAAGTTGAGACTACTCACTACTCTGTAAGTCTAAATACTGATGGAACTGGAACTGTTACATTTAACTCTGCTACAACTGCTGGAGAAATAATTACAATTATTGGAGACCAGCCATTATCAAGAACAACAGTTTTTCAAACTGGCCAAACAAACAACCCTACAACTTTAGAAACAGAATTTGACAATGTATTAATTAGACAACAACAATTAAAAGAAATTACAGACAGAAGTATTCAGTTAAAACCTTCTACTACTAGAACTGTAACTGGGTCCGGAACATCTGGTCCTTTACAATTCCCTTTTGATGCAAATGTATCTAACAATGCAGACAAACTTATAGCTTATGATAGTAATGGTACATCTTTAATTTTAGGACCAACATCTGCTGGATTGACAACACTTAGTGCTATTTCAACTGAGGTTCAAACTCTTGCTGGGATTGCAAGTGATATTACTACTGCTGCTGGTGTTGCATCTAATATAACAACAGTAGCCGGTCTATCTACACAAATTACAAATTTATCTGGAGTATCTGCATCTGATTTGACAACAGTTGCAAATATTGGTGGTACAGTTTTAGGTAATGTATCTGGAGCTGTGGCAAACATAAATCAAGTAGCATCAAACTTATCTGCTATTAATGATTTTGCTGGTATTTATTTAGGCTCTGCATCTTCAAATCCAACGACAGACCCAGATGGTTCGGCTTTGGATGGAGGGGAGCTTTATTTTAATTCTTCTACAAACCAATTAAAAGTTTACTCAACATCAAGTGGGTGGCAAAATGCTGGGTCAGTTACAAATGGGACTTCGGCTAGGTTTAAATTTACTATATCTGGAACTCCAACAACAATAACTGGTGCTGATGATGCCGGTAACACATTAGCTTATGATGCTAATTTTATGGATGTTTACCTTAATGGGGTCAAACAAGTAAATGGTGTTGATGTAACAATTACATCTGGAACTAGCATTGTCTTTGCATCTGCATTAACAAATGGGGATGTAGTAGATTGCGTAGCTTTTGGTACATTCCAACTTGCTAACATCAATGCTGGTACAGCTATTACTGCTGGAGTTTTACCAGTAGCAAGAGGTGGTACTAATAAAACTACATCTGATTTATCTGGTCAAGCTGGAAATGCTTTAATTGTAAATGCTGCTGAAAATGGTTTTGATTTATCTCCAGCCTCAAGTGCAGAGGTCTATGGATTTAATTTAGGATTTACTGCCTCAACTGTAAACTATACTGTAACTGTTGCATCTTTTGGTGGAGGAAACAAATTTCATATTTTAGGAGTAGCACAAAAAACTTTAGAACTTATGGAGGGTAACACTTATGTATTCTCTTATCCATCTGCTCATCCTTTTGCGTTATCAACTACATCAGATGGTACGCATGGTGGAGGGTCCGAATATACAACTGGGGTAACTAGAGATAGCTCGGCTAACACATTGACTTATGTAGTGCCTACTGGAGCTCCTCAACTTTACTACTATTGTACAAATCATTCTGGTATGGGTGGAACTGCGAATACTCCAGCAGCAGTAAACAATACTTTACAAGTTACAACAACTAATGCTGGAGCTGATAATATTGATGCAGCTACTTACGCAGCATTTGATGATGTGGTTTTTGCTGCAACTGGATTTACTTTTAGTTTAAGTGATGGAAACTTAATAGCAACAATATAGTGTACTCTAAATGTTTATGTATAAAAATATAGAAAACAACTTTAATAATAGTAACAAATATAGGAGGCTGATTTGGCTACAATAAATATTGCGAACCTTACCTTTACACATAAAGGAGATTATGATGGTTCAACTGCGTATGTAAAAAATGATGTAGTATATTATTCTACAAATGGTAACGCATACATAGCAAAACAAAATACAACTGGTAATGTTCCAACTAATGCAACTTACTGGTCGCAATTTGCTCAAGGTTCTGGTGGTATATGGAATGCTGGTTTATCTTTAGGTTCTGCTGGACAACAACTGCGAGTAAATTCTGGAGGGAATGCTTTAGAGTTTGCAACTATTGAAAGTGGAACAACAGCAAAAATTGCTGAATGGACACATAGTTCAGATGTGGCTACAGTTCAAATAAATAATATTGGATTAAACGATAGTCTTTACTCATATTACAGATGGGTTTGGTGTAGTCGTATGGCAAATAACAATACTTCTATTTCTGCTAGATGGGTTGATAGTGGTGGAAGTCCAGTATCAAGTGCTAGTTACAGATTAAGAGGATATGATTTTTACAAATATGGAAATGGGTCAAGTGGAACTGGTGGAGTTTGGAATAGTAATGATGGGAGTAATAACACCAATATGAAAGTAAGGTCTTGGAACCAAGATGGAGATTCAAATGCTTTACAATTTGCACATGGATATATTTATAGATTGACTGGCAAATATACTATGTGGGAAAATATTTCTGCTGGTACAGATGATAGTGGTAATGGTGGTTGGAATTTTTCTTACTATGCTAATTCAGAATATGAAAGCACAACTGCTCCAACTGGTATTCAATTTTATAATGGTCAAGGTTATAACTTTACCGAAGGTTTTTTTAGATTATATGGAATTAAAAAATAAGGAGTTAAATTATGGCACATAAAAAACATATAATAGATGCACAAACTGGTGATGAGGAAATTGTTGATTTAACATCAGAAGAAGAAACTCAATTAGAAAAAGATATAGAAGAAAGTGCAGCCGAATATCAAGCAAAGATAGATGGCATAACTAATAGAGAAAATCTTAAAACAAGTGCAAAAACAAAACTCATGGCTGGAGAACCTCTTACAGAGGAAGAGGCTAATGTAATGATAGGAGGATAGCTCCTTGACAAAAGCAAGAGATTTAGCAAACTTAATAAGTGGTGGATTTACAGAGGCAGATATACCAAACTTATCTGCATCTAAAATTACATCTGGCACATTTTCAGACAGCCGAATAAGTGCATCAAGTGTTCAACAATATGCTAGTACATTTGATGATAATAAAATTATAAATGATATTTCTACATTAGGATTAAGAGTACACACACAAGAAAATCTTAATGCGTCTAATACTAGCTCTGCATCTTTTGATGTATTTCAAGATAGCTCGGCTATTTCTAATTTAACTAATTGTGTAAGAGATAATGGAGAGTTTATTACTACAGTTTCAGAAAGTTTTGGTTCAAACTCAAATCACGATAGTTATTTAAACGATGCTGCTAGAACAGCTCCAGGTATGCCTAGCCAATATGGAACAAAACCAAATTTTTTATTTGATGGAACAACTGGGGGGAGCCAACCTGGAATGATTTATTGGGGAAATACAGATACATCTCCAGCTCCATCATCTATTCCTCAATTTACTGGCTATGGTTATGGTTCAAATAATCATGGGGTATCAGGCTATAGTCCTATGATGTTATATTTTCTTGGTAATGGTGGTTCAGCAAAAGCATTAATAAGTGGTAGTTATATTCGTTGGTATTCAAGACAAACACATGGAAGAGTAAATCATCATTATTGGTTATACCAAGATACAAGCGATGTTTGGCATCAATGGTTAGGAACTGGTAGAGATAGTGTTTCTGGAACCTGGACAGCCGGAAATACTTTAGGTGCTCCGAATTCAGATACTTGGTGTGGAATAAATCATGCTGGAGCAGATGTTGCTGTAAAAGCATTAGCTATGCTAACTACATCACATCACATGAATGGAAATGATTATCCTGGAATTACAGAATTAGATACTAATATTGCGTCTTATAGTTTAAGTGCAAATGCTACTGGCTCTTTTGAAGGTAATGCAATTACAGCATCATCAACTAACAAGATGGGTGCAGTTATTACTTATCAAGACCAAGCTGGAACTAACGCATTGAATACTGATATAATACTGAAACTCTCGGCTGATAATGGGTCTAATTTTTCTACAGCTACACTTACAGCTTTACCAGATTTTGCTACTGGTATTAAGATGGCAAAAGTAAATGACTTATCTGTTACTGCTGGTACGCAGTTAAAGTACAAAATAGAATTTGCTAATCAAGCTGTAAGCTCAAAGGAGGCTCGTATCAGAGGGGTTTCCCTCCAATATTAGATTATGCCATGGGGAGACTTACAAAGAAAGCAACAGTCCAGAGTGTAACTCTAAAACATATCAATGAAAAACTGGACCACATCCACAAAGATATAGATAGAAATACTAAAGATATTGTAGAGCTCAAACAACAAGTAGCCATGGGTAAGGGTGGCATCAAGGTTATATTTTATATTGGTGCAATAGTTTCAATTATTATAGGAGCATTGAAGATTGGCAAAATTTTATGAAATGGATGCTTATTGTTACTATGTGCATGGCCACATACGAAGGCGATAAGCTACAAAAAAGATGCTTTAATTTAATACCAGAGCCAAAATTTGAAACATACGAACAATGTAATTTTTATGCTGAGAGCATAGTGTACGACTTCCAAAAAAGAGGTGGTCCTACTACAATGATTTGTTTACCATATTTTGATTATAAAACTGGAGAGAAAACATGATACAAGGATTAAGTGCGTTACTACCAATACTTAACAAAGCAGTCAGTCTGGTCCCAGACAAGAATAAAATAGCACAACAAAAAGCAGACTTAGAAAAAGAGTTAGTTAAAGCTCTTGTTGATGTAGATAAAGAACAAGCAAAAATAAATAGAGAAGATGCAAAAGCAACTGGCAAGTTATCTTGGATACAAAGATTATGGAGACCAACTCTTGCCTGGATTTGTGTTATGGCTTTTGGTTTTCAATTCTTAGTTATACCTATAACTACCTGGTATGGTGCTATAACAAGCAATCCAATAAACTTACCAACACTACCAAGTGATGTATTGATGACTACATTGTTTGCTTTACTTGGATTAACTGGTGCTCGTAGTTTTGAAAAATTAAAAAAGATAGATAAAAAATAATATGAAAGTTAGCGAAACAACTAACATAGCGATGCCAATTAAAAATCTAATTAGCATTATAGCTGCTGTTGCTATTGGTGTGTGGGCCTACTTTGGTATTACAGAAAAACTAAACTCACACTCAACACAATTAGAGCTCATGCAAAAAGATTTGGATAAGGCTGTTGAGTTTTCAATCAAATGGCCGAGAGGAGAGATGGGTAGTTTACCAGCCGATGCCGAGCAATTTCTCTTAATAGAGGATGCTCTAAAAGATATAGAGGATATACAAGAAGAATTAAAAGAAAGCAGACATAATGCAACTAACATATCTAGGTTACAAAAAGATGTAGATAGATTGATGGATGAATTAGAAAAACTAAAAGATAAGGTAAGGGCAAATGGAAAAGATTACTGAGGTTGTTGTAGGTTTGCTTATGATATTAAATGGTAATATTGTTGAGCACACTTACAAGGAAAAAATGACTGACTGCTTGAAGTCAAAGAGACTTGCAGAGAGAGAAGTAAGACCGGAGAGAGTGCAGTTCTCTTGTAAAAAAATAACTGCTGAAACAGAAATATATATGGGGCAAAAAAAAATATTAAAAATAATAAAGGAGTAATCAATGGGATATAATGGAAAAGGTCGTAGCTCAACAAAGTATATAGTAATACATTGTGCAGCAACAAAACCATCAATGGATATTGGAGCAGCAGAAATAAGAAAGTGGCACACAGACCCACCGAGAAATTGGGATGACATCGGATACCACTATGTCATTCGTAGGTCTGGCACTATGGAAAAACCTATGCTTGAAGTAGGTAGATATTTAGAAATACCAGGGGCTCATGTGGCTAATCATAATCACGAAAGTATAGGAATTTGTCTCGTTGGGGGCATGGCAGAGGATGGCAGTCCAGAAAATAATTTTACCAATGACCAGATGATGGTTTTACATGACTTGATAAAAGTCTGTATGATTATGTATCCAGATGCAGAGGTCGTAGGTCATTGTGATTTGGACCCAGAGAACAAAGCTAATTGTCCAGGGTTTGATGTAAGACAATGGTTTATAGAAGAATTTATAGGACCACATGGAGGATGATTTAAAAAGACCAAGGGGTAGGCCACCAGGTAGTAAGAACAAAAGAAAATCTGAGGAGCCAAAAAAAATCCCACCATTTTATATAGCTGAGTTTCCAGCAGAAGAATTATCTGGAGAGCAGCTAGTCCAAAGAGCACTTGAAACTTGGAAAAGAAAAAAAAAGTTTCACGATGCAACCAGCACTATACCAGTTCAATGTAAACTAGAAGGAGTTTATGGTATTGCTTTTGTTGGGGACCCACACATAGATGACATGGGCTGCAACTGGGAGGCACTACTAGAGGACCTCAAACATATTAGAGAGGGTAATATGATGGGGATATGCGTAGGAGATATAACAAACAACTGGGTAGGCAGACTTATGAAAAAGTATGCAGACCAAGAGACAACAAGAAAACAAGCAATCAAACTTATTGAGTGGTTCTTCAAAGATTGTGGAGTAAACTGGTTGGCTATCATTGGAGGAAACCATGATATCTGGAATACAGATGGAGGGGACATCAATCAATTTATATTTAGACAAGAGGCTGGTGTGTATAGAAACCATGGTGTGAGATTAAATATACAAATGAAAAATAATATAAATTTTAAAGTAAATTGTAGGCATGATTACTCTGGCCACTCACAATGGAATGAGGCCCATGCCATGAGTAAGGCTGCAAGGTTTGGAGAGGATGATGTTTATGTTGCTGGACACAGACACAACTCTGCATATCAAATGATTAAAAGACCAGAGAGTGGAAGTATAGCTCATGGAGTAAGAGTATCTGGTTACAAAGAGATAGACGACTTTGCAGAGCAAAAAGGATTTAGAGACCATACTATATTTAGGTCTATGGCATTTATAATTAACCCAGATGAGAAGGACCCAACTAAGTTTTGTAAACCAGTATTTAATCTTGAGGAGGCTAAAGACGAGATACTATGGAAGAGAAAAAAACATGGCTAGGTCTATTACTATAAATAATAAGAAACACATCTACATCAAAGCTACCTGGTATGACATCGCTGGTTGTTCAACATTAGAAAATGATTTTGATTTTGATAAAATGAAATGTGCCAGAATTGTGTCATGGTGTTTTCTTTATGACATATTTGAAGATGATGGTATTGAGTATGTAAGGACCTTTGCATCATATCAAAACGATGGAGAGATAGGATATGGGGACCGGAATGTTTACCCTCTATCTGTCTTTACAAAATCCTCTCAGAAACGCATCAGAACAGCCTGGAAGGACATGGCTAGGGGTTAGGGTCCAGAAAGCCCTACATCGCAAAATTTAGGGGGTCTATGGCCTTTTAAACACCAATGTTCCACTATTGTTCTATTGTATTTAGCTGTCCAGCACAATGATGACCGAATACTACATATCCATGGTAGAAAAACCTATCTAAATTTGCGTTGCCATCCTTGACTATCTTATGTTCTAGTATTGTTTCGTGTGGCTCCTCACAGCTAAGAGCATCATCAACCAAGACTGGGTGCATCATATAACCTGGCTCTTGTGATATGAGTAAATATAAAACTAATACGAAAGATTTAATTTCCAGTTTTGTTTTCTACTGGGTCCTTCAAAAACAAGTGCTCAACTCTATCTTTATTTTTTTTAACCCATAGCTCCTCAAATGGTCTCACTTGAATTGTGGCAGTTTTGTGGAGCACAGCTAAGTCTGGGTCATCTGCTGGGTAAAATTTTTGTACTGGGTCTCCCTTCTCGTTATACTTTTCATCAAAAGTTATAACGATAACATCTCCCTCATCATCTGCCTGGTGGTATGCTTTGATTAACTCTTTAACAAACCACTTTCTAAATCTACTTTTATAAGCAATCGCCATTATTTTAATACCTCAATTCCTCTAGCCATAGCTGTATGCTTTTTTATATAACCTTTTTTATCTAATTCAATAAGTATTCTCCACACAGATGAATGGTGTTTTGTGTTCTTATATGTTGCTTTTGCTATCTCTCTGACAGTCGGTGCAACTCTATTCTTCTTCTTAAAACTTACAATAAAATCAAAGATTTTAAGCTGTTGCTTGGTCAATATCATATCTTACCTTTTACATCTAATTGTTCAAACTTATCCATCAGCATATTGTATTGGCCATGGTCTGCTGTTTTAAGTTTGTCTAGTTTTGTTTTATTACTTTCCATTTGTCTCGTAAGCATATCAGCCTTCTCATCATCAGTCATACTATCATCATTCATAATAGCATCTATGCCCTTTGTCATTGTATTAACAAACTCTGTAATTTTTTTTGTTTTATCGTTATCTTCTTTTTTCTTTGGTGCTACTTTTGGATTGTGTGTATTGCTGTTGCCATCGTCATCCTCACTTGGTATTCCATAGATAGCCTGGAGAGAATATCTCTTAGCATAAGTTATAGCTGAACCTAAAGCCTGGCTGTCATCATACTTGTTGCCCTTTGGTACAACCGGATACCTGGATGTAATTATAGTATCAGATGCTTTGTGCATTAGATTTGTTTTTACAAACATAGTAATACTTGTTTTACCATCTACTACTTCTTTGTCAAAATCTACGCATTGTGTAAATGCCAGGCCATACTTGGCCCCTTTGTTTGCAGTCTCTATTATATCTTCAAGAGATGCGTAAGTAGATTTAAAGAATGGATTGTTACTAGACTTGGATGCTGAGTTTGCCTCTTCTTGAAACTTACTCAATGCCTCTACTATATTTTTTGTATCACTCACTTGTTCCTCCATATTCTATAACCAGCAAATGGCTGCCCTCGTTTGTGGAGCTGTCTCATCGTTGCTGTTCCTTTGCCATATATTCTTCTTATTCTTGCTATCAAACAATTTGCGTCTGCATATACTTTTGATTGTTCTGCTTTTGGGTCCTTATCCATCATCTCTGGTCTGGGTCTTAGAGCTACACTATCTCCAACTGCCATAGCTTTTGCTGTTGTATGATATTCGTCTAGTTTCCAAGAGTGTCTTTCTATTTCTGGTACTGCTATATTTTTTTCTATCTCAAGCATTGTCTCCTCCTTTAATACTAAATCGTCTGTACTCAGTATATTGTTCTGGTATCGGTACTGACTTTGTTTTTTGTTTTTTGATTGTGCTGTGTGAAATAATGAAATCTCTGTAAGATACCTTTTCATTATTTTTTACTATCTGCTTGATTTGTTTTTCAACAACATCAAGAGCAACTTTGTTGTCCTTCTGTATTTCTTTTTGTTTTGTATATCTCTCCAACAATTCTCCAAGCTCATTGTTACCATCCATGTTTACAATATCCTGGGACCCATTACCTTTGTAAAGTTTACTGGCCTCCCTAGATGTATCTGGTGGATAGTAATAATCTTTGTTTTGTAATACTCCATCAAACCTATTCCAGAAATCTGTACCAGCCTCTATAAGTTCTTGTTGCATCTTATGATTTTTTTTTATTACAAAAAATTGTAAGTCCCATCCCATATATAATTGTATTAGGATGGCCCAGTCTGTTCCGGTGCAAAGCATCTCTTGTTGTACTTGGTATTGATAAAACAACCTTGGCATTTTATCGGCTGCTTTGAGGGAAGTATTTTTTATTTGACCAGGCCCAGTATCTTTTAGTTTGTATGTTTTGTTTGAGCTATCAGTCAGTTCAAATTCTCCACCAGTAATCTTTATCATACTATCAACAGAGCAGCCGAGTAATCCATTTTGTAATCTATAAAGTGCAGCATTTTTTGGTACACTAAAAGTCAATCTTACCTTTTGCTCCAAAGCCTTTTCTTTTAGTTTACTCATGGACCATTCCAGGATAGCTGGTTCAAGTTTAATACCAGCCTCCAATTTTGGATTGTGTGCTAAGTCATTTGAAACCTCCAATCCATTGTACTCATTTATTGCATCTTCCAAAACATCGTTGGGTGTTTTGAAACCATCAACACCAGGGACCAATGTTGGTGCAACACTAGCCCCTAGTTCTTTTCTTTTATAAGATGTTTTTCTGCCACTATCTTTTCTCATGTCAAAACCCCTGGGAAATAAAAATAGTAACATCTATCAATCAAAGCACACATCATAATTACAGAGAACAATATAGTCCCCAAGGCCAGAAGAAATACAAGCCCCTCCCCTATAAACTTCAAAGCATTTATGATTGTTTTAACTTTGTTCATCCTATGCCTCCCTTCTTAACACATTTTGTTCGTTTTCTAAAATGTTTTTTATCGTTGTAGGATACCACTTTTTTGCTCTCATCGTTGGGACCTGGTGTTTGTTTAGCAAATCAGCTAGGCCTTTGTACGATGTAACACCGGTGCTCATAAAACCTTTTATCATTTGTAATTTATCTGTTGCAAATTTTGAGCAGTTTTGCTTGTGTGTAATCCGGCCTTTGTCTCTGTGCTTTACAAGATTAATTACATTACCAAGTTTATCTCCATTTTCTTTTTTTCTGGCCAATGCTCTTTTAGTATTAGCTGATACCTGGTCTCTATAATTTTGTGCGATGACTGACATAAAACCAATGGTCATTGTGTTTGCTTGTGGCATATCAATACAAACAAAATCAACCTTGCTGTTTAATAACTTGTATGTAAACTCAACATTCCTGGACAGCCTATCAATCCTGGCAATAACTAATTTACATTTATTAATTTTTGATTGTGATATAGCCTTTGACAACTCCGGTCTATGCTTATCAGTTTTGTTGCCACTCTCAGTCTCTTTATAAATTTTTATGATTGTGAGATTATTTCTTTTTGCATAATCTTTTATTTGTTTTATCTGGTCCTCCATACCAAGACCATCAAGGCCTTGTTTTTTTGTGCTCACTCTTGCATAACCTATCATAGTGTACTCCCTTTATTTCTAGTTTACAACCAACCCTCCTCCAAGATTGTCCAATAACAGACAACTCTCTGAGGAAGGTTTCTTTTTGTTGTTTTGTTGCGTTAATTAATTTTAGTTTCACTTGCATAATGATATTGTGCGAACCTCTTTTTATTTTTTTTTATTATGTGTGTAACTATATTGTGGCCATCTTTTTTAAGATTTAAAATTACAGCAGCTAATCTAAAACAACCATATTGATTAAGTGCCTCTAATGGTGTGATAGATTTATGCTGCTGTAAATGAGCCAGGATATTTTTTGCTTGTGATACTGCCATTATATTTCTGCCTCCACTTTATCCAGTACATCCTGGAATGTTAGTTCCGGAGGCTGGTCCCAGTTTACATAGAACCAGCCATCCTCTATTGCTCTCTCAACAACCTGGTCCGATGAATAACCAGTTTTTGATAGATACCGGAATGTGCTTGTGTCTGTTACACAACGCAAATCCGGAACCCATTTGTCTGTTGCTTTGAGTTTATTTTTTCTAAGCCAAGATAAGAATGGTTTTGTCATTATAAAACATCCTCCGGAGGAACTGAGCCTATATCCTCGCTTTGGCAGTCTTTACAAATATATTTGTTATTATTTGAAGTGTCTATATTTTGGCTTGTGCAACTAAAACAGACATCAACATAATCTAATATATCTGAATAATAGATTTTCTTTTCTTTATCCATCATAACCCCACTCGTCATCGTGTACTTTCTCCCAATTAATCTTGGCCCATATTTGTTTGTTAATCCTTCCATAACCATCACGAAATACTATTGGGCCATGTTTGTGTGTTTTTTTATAATCTTGGACCAGATAACCAGCATCTATAAATCCCTGGACCCAACGACCAACTGAACCCTCAAGCTGTAACCATTTGCCAGAGTTCATAAGTTCAAGAGCTTTTTTTGTGTCTGATTGTAAACTCATGCAGCCCTCCAGTTTTTATCAACAATATAAATACCATCATCCTTTTCAGAAAATAATGTTTCATAAGGCTGTTTAGTTTCTTCAATCCAGTCATCAATCATCTCAACATCTGTGGCCCACATACCAGGATGATAGTCCTCCCATTTTTTGATGCCAGTTTTTTTGACAACCCAATCTCTATAAGGTTTGTGAACATTACCAAAGTGCTCATCGTTATGGTAAAAACCATAATGATTTAAAGTAACATCAACACTTATTGTTTCTTGTACTCTTTTCATTTAGCCCTCCCTCTTTTCTAGTGCAACTTTTGTAACATTGTTAAGCCTTTTCTCTTTCTCTTCTGTGCTTAACTGGTCCCAATCGTCCGGAAAATGTAAACCAGGCACTTTCTCGTAAAATCTTTTTTGATATTTTACTTTTGCCTCTTTGTCATTT
>LULJ01000240.1_pt1 | contig 32648 bp, 20 predicted proteins | sample 728171 | NCBI WGS metagenome assembly LULJ01 (sample SAMN03860292, study PRJNA289734) | marine metagenome | biome: seawater column; feature: ocean; material: water; isolation source: Red Sea water column Station 169 - depth 25m | place: Saudi Arabia: Red Sea | collected 2011-10-15 | depth 25 m
GGCGGCGACGCTTGCCAGCAGGCCGGCAACGATGATTTTACGCGACAAATTCATGACCTTCTCCCCAACCGCATGCTTCATGCGGCGGCAACCCCGTGCGTGCAACGCCGTTTCGGCCTGTTGCACCAAAGATGCGATGATCTCGGCAACGCTCTCTTCCTGCGTTACCATACCGACAGATTGCCCTGCCATTAACGAGCCGTTTTCGACGTCGCCGTCGATCACCGCGCGGCGCAGCGCGCCGGCCCAATAATGTTCGATTTCCAGCTGCGCCGCCGCCATGTCGACGGTGCCCCCGTCGAGCAGATTGGCAACCTCGCGCTGCTTGGCGGTAAAGGCTTCGGTGCCTGCATTCTTCAGCGCACGGACCGGGATGACGGGCAGGCGCGGATCGATCTGGACGCTGGCGATCGCGTCGCGCGCGGAGGCGCGGATGAACGCCTTTTTGAAACTGGGATGCGCGATGCTTTCGGTGGCGCAGACGAAGCGCGTGCCGAGCTGGACGCCCGCCGCGCCCATTTCCAGATAGCCGGCGATCGCCTCACCGCGGCCGATGCCGCCGGCGACGAAGATCGGCACTTCGGCTGCGAGCGCGGGCAGGATTTCCTGCGCGAGCACGCTCGTCGACACCGGGCCGATATGCCCTCCCGCTTCCATCCCTTCGATCACCAGCGCATCGACGCCGGAGCGGACCAGTTTCTTTGCGAGCGCCAGCGTCGGCGCGAAGCAGATCACCTTGGCGCCCGACGCCTTGATCGCCTCGAGGCTGCCCTTTGGCGGCAATCCGCCCGCCAGCACGACATGGCCGACGCCATGCTTGGCGCACACCTCGATCAGCTCGAAAAGCTGCGGGTGCATGGTGATCAGGTTGACGCCGAAATTGCGGGTTGCCAGCGCTTTCGTCGCCGCGATCTCGGCATCCAGCAGCTCGGGCGTCATCGCACCGCAGGCGATCACGCCAAAGCCGCCGGCATTGCTGATCGCGCTGACCAGATTGCGCTCCGAGACCCAGCTCATCGCACCGCAGAGAATGGCGTAGTCGCTGCCCAGCAGAGCCGTGCCGCGCGCCATGAGTTCATTCAATTTGCTCATTGCTGCGCCTTTGCCAGCAGCGGCGCGCGCGCGCAATCCATTGCCGTGCGCAGCCCCGAAAGCGGCATGGATTTCGCGGTTCGGCTGGGCGCGGGAAACTCTCCTTTGGGCGCCCAAAGCAAAACAATCATTGTCAACTAAAACAATTGGGATAGTCTCGGCGCCGAATCCACCAAAGGGGAAAGGAAATGCCATGACGTCGTCCCAAGACCCATCGCCCGGCGAGCGCGAGCCGCCCTCGCGCGCGGTTCAGACCGTGCTCGATGCGCTTGAAAAGCTCCGCTTCGGCGCCATCCAACTGACCGTCCACGAAGGGCGGCTAGTGCAGGTCGATGTGACCGAACGGCACCGCTACCCCAACTGATTCTCAAGCTCCCAACGGGGATATTCCCCGCCACCTGCCGCAGACCGGACCACCGGATGTGGCAATTTCTTGCAACAGGAAATTGTCATGATCCGAAAGTCCTCGTCTCGCCGCCGGCTTGCTCCGGCCGCCATCCCGCTTACCCTTCTGCTGCTTCTTGTCGCCGATCCCGTCTTGGCGGCCGAAGGTGCCGCTGACGACACCGCAGCCGCAGAATCCGTCGCGGGCGAAGGCCCGCAGGCCGCCTATGGCAATGAGATCGTCGTCACCGCCCGCCGCCGCAGCGAAACCGCGCAAGATGTCCCGATCGCCATTTCGGTCGTCGGCGGCGACCAAATCGACAGCACCGGCAGTTTTAACGTCGGCCGCCTCCAGCAACTCGCGCCGACGCTGCAATTCTACACGAGCAATCCGCGCAACTCGGCGGTCAATATCCGCGGAATCGGCGCGCCGTTCGGCCTGACGAACGACGGTATCGAACAGGGCGTCGGCATCTATGTCGACGATGTCTATTATTCGCGCGTCGCCTCCGCGACCTTCGACTTTCTCGACGTCGCGCAGATCGAAGTGCTGCGCGGGCCGCAGGGCACGCTCTATGGCAAGAACACCACCGCCGGGGCGATCAACATCACGACGAACCAGCCAACCTTCGATTTCGAGGGCAAGGCCGAACTCAGCATCGGCGACCTCAATTTCAAACAGGCGAAGGCGGCGATTTCGGGGCCGCTGTCCGACCGGCTGGCTGCGCGCATTGCGGTGTCCGCGACGAGCCGCCGCGGCACCATCTACAATGTCACGACCGACCGCTGGATACAGAGCCAGGACAATATCGGCCTGCGCGGGCAATTGCTGTGGAAGCCCACCGACACGCTCAGCATCACGCTCGTCGGCGACTGGACCAACGGCGACCCCGCCATCACGCGTGCCTTGGCCGAGCATGGCCGCAACAGCGTGCCGCTTTACCTCTGGTACGCGCCGGGCAAGGCCGAACCCGAAATCCTGCCGCAGATCCTGACGCCGGGACTTCTCACCGACCGGGCAGGCCGCTGATGGCGAAGCAATCCCTTCGACCGGCTGACCGACCTCGACGCCAATCTCAATGCCGGGAACGAGATCGGCGGCGTGGCGCTGCGTGCCAAATGGGATGTCGGCCCCGGCACGCTCACCTCGATCACCGCGTGGCGCTATTGGGACTGGCAGCCCGAGAACGACCGCGATTTCACCGGCCTGCCGATCGTCACCAAGTCGCAGAACCCGTCGCAGCAGAATCAATACACGCAGGAAGTGCGCTACAATGTTTCGGGCGACCGCTTCGATTTCGTGCTCGGCGGCTTTGCCTTCCACCAGCGCATCGACACGCAAGGGACCGAGGCGCATGGCGCGGCGTCGAGCCGCTGGACGCTCAATCCGACGAGCGCGCTTGCCAATGATCCGACCGTGCTCGACGGGCTGACGGCGCGCAACACGCAATATCTCAAGAATACCAGCCTCGCCCTTTTCGGGCAGCTAAGCTGGAAGATTACCGACCGGCTGACGATCCAGCCGGGCGCGCGGATCAACTATGACAAGAAGGACGGCTATTATCAGCGGCTGGTGTTCGCGGGCGACGGATCGCCCGTGACGCGGGCGCTTACCGGCCCGGTGTCGGTCGCGCGACTGGGCGTGTTCGCGCCGCAGGAATATGCGCCGAGCTTCAGCGGCTGGAACTTCAGCTACGACCTGACCGCGACCTATAAGCCGGCGCGCGGCGTGCTGGTCTATGCAACCTATGCCAAGACGTTCAAGTCGGGCGGTATCAATCAGAATGGCGTGCCGACCGATGGCGCCGGCAACCCGTTGCTCGGCGCCGCGACGATCAGGCCGGAAGCGGTCGACCATTACGAGGCAGGGTTGAAGACAGAATATTGGGACGGGAAGGGGACGTTCAACGTGGCGATCTTTCGCACCGATATCGGCGATTATCAGGCCAATGTGAACAACGGCCAGTTCGGGGTGCTGCGCGGCTATCTCGCCAATGCGGACAAGGTGCGTACGCAGGGGATAGAGGCCGACGTGGCGATCCGTCCGAGCGAGCGTTTCAATGCCTATGTCAACGGCGCCTACACCGACGCCAAATACCGGCGCTTCGTCGATGCGCCATGCCCGCCCGAATTGTCGGGCGGCACGAACAGTCCCGCGAACTGCGACATATCGGGCGCGCGGCTGCCGGGCGTGTCGAAATGGGCGCTGTCCTTCGGCGCGGAAGCCAATGTCCCGGCATCGCTGTCCGGACAGGAGGGGCAGGTCTATCTGGGCTATGACGGCAGCTATCGTTCGAACTTCTCGTCGAACGCGAGCCCGTCGATCTACACCTGGGTCGACGGCTATTCGCTGTCGAATATCCGTGTCGGCTTCCGGGCGGAGCGCCGCCTCGATGTCTTTGCCTGGGTGCGCAACGCCCTTGATCGCGATTATATCGATCAGCTTTTTGTCGGTCCGGGCAATACCGGCCTGATCACCGGGCTTCCAGGCGATCCCCGGACGTGGGGCGGGACGATCAAATTCGGATTCTGACGGGCATCGGAGCGCAAAGCCAACGGAAAAGGGGCCGCCCGATGGGCGGCCCCTTTCATATGCCGGCGGCGTTAGCGCTGCTGGCCGGGATTGCGCTCTTCTTCGCGGCGCTGCTCGCCCGGCTGGCGGTTCTGGCCGCCCTGCTGTTGCTGCTGACGGCGCTGTTCTTCTTCGCGATCCGCCTGCGGCTTCTGCTGGTTCTGGTTGGGGGTATTAGCCACTTTCCTTCTCCTTGCAGTCCGGCTGCAAGTATCGCGGCCGGACCTATGAAAAACCCTTGGCGAATAGGCGATGTTCCTCGGTTCGTCGCATCCGCGCCCGGTCGTGGCGGCGGGGCGACGAGCGGCTGATCCGGATCGTCCTCCAAGCGTTAATGATCGGAAGGGTCGATCACTGAATACAGCTTATTCGGTTATGTCGATGGGAACGCGCGGCCTATCCTCGAACCGTCAGAAGGAGAGGATAGCGTCATCGACTCGGTGCAATGCCGGTCGGCCCGACTTTGCCCGTCACGCGTCCGTCATCCTGCCGCGTCACGATCCGATAATCCAAAAGAGGAGAGATTGCATGAACGACCAGACCCCCATCGACGCCGCAGGAGGTTGCCCCGTCCACAAGGGCGGCATGCGCGCGCTGCTCGGCCGCACGAACAAGGATTGGTGGCCGGACATGCTGGCGACCGACATCCTCACCCCCAACGGATCGTCCAACCCGATGGGCGAAGATTTTGATTATGCCGAAGCGTTCAAATCGCTCGACTATCAGGCGCTGAAGGCTGACCTGACCGCGCTGATGACCGACAGCCAGCCCTGGTGGCCCGCCGACTATGGTCATTATGGGCCCTTCTTCATTCGCATGGCGTGGCACGCGGCTGGCACCTACCGCACCGCCGACGGCCGCGGCGGCGCCAACAGCGGGCAACAGCGTTTCGCACCGCTCGACAGCTGGCCCGACAACGGCAATCTCGACAAGGCGCGGCGCCTGCTTTGGCCGATCAAGCAGAAATATGGCAACAAGATCAGCTGGGCCGATCTGTTCATCCTCACTGGCAATGTCGCGATCGAAAGCATGGGCGGTCCGGTCTTCGGTTTCGGTGGCGGCCGCGTCGATGTCTATGAACCCGAACGCGACATCTATTGGGGTAGCGAAGATAAATGGGTGAACGAAGGCGTGCAGACGCGCATCGACCCCAAGCACGGCTTCGAAGTGATAGAAGGGCCGCTCGCCGCGATCCAGATGGGGCTGATCTACGTCAATCCCGAAGGGCCGCAGGGCAATCCGCACGATGACGAAGGCATGGCACGCGACATGAAGGAAACCTTCGCGCGTATGGCGATGAACGACGAGGAAACCGTCGCGCTGACCGCTGGCGGCCATACGTTCGGCAAGGCGCATGGCAATGGCGACGCCTCGACGCTGGGGGCCGCGCCCGCGGGCGGCGATCTCGCTGCGCAGGGATTCGGCTGGGTCAGCGGCGAGGAACATGGCGGCATCGGCGAACATGCGGTGACGAGCGGCATCGAGGGCGCTTGGACGAACACCCCCGACAAGTGGACCGAAAATTATTTCCGGCTGCTGTTCGACTATGACTACGAGCTGGTGAAATCGCCCGCGGGCGCAAACCAGTGGCAGCCGATCGGCCAGAAGGAAGAGGATATGGCGCCGGCGGCGTGGGATCCGAATATCAAGGTGCCCACGATGATGACGACCGCCGACATGGCGCTGAAGCGCGATCCGGCATACCGCAAGATCAGCGAGAAGTTCCGCAGCGACCATGAGGCATTCAAGGACGCTTTCGCGCGCGCGTGGTTCAAGCTGACGCATCGCGACATGGGTCCGAAAACCCGCTACCTCGGCCCCGAAGTGCCCGCCGAAGACCTGATCTGGCAGGATCCGATCCCCGCGGGCACCATGCCTTCGGATGCCGAGGTCCAGGCAGTGAAGGACAAGATCGCCGCGAGCGGCCTGACCGTCAGCCAGCTCATCAAGACGGCATGGGCCTCCGCCAGCACCTTCCGCAAGTCGGACTTCCGCGGCGGCGCCAACGGTGCGCGGGTTCGCCTCGCGCCGCAAAAGGACTGGGAGGTCAACGAACCGGCGATGCTGGCGAAGGTGCTCGATACGCTCGACGGCCTGCGCGGATCGATGTCGATGGCCGATGCAATCGTGCTGGGCGGCGTCGTCGGGCTTGAAAAGGCGATCAAGGACGCGGGCTTCAACGTCGCGGTGCCTTTCACGGGCGGCCGCGGCGACGCGACGGCGGAGCAGACCGATGCCGACAGCTTCGCGGTGATGGAACCCGAAGCCGATGCCTTCCGCAACTATCTCGGCAAGAAGAAGCTGGCGGTGAAGACCGAGGAAATGATGCTCGACCGCGCGTCGCTGCTCGGTCTGTCGGTGCCCGAAATGACCGTGCTGATCGGCGGCCTGCGGGTGCTCGGCGCCAATCATGGCGATCGCGGCCACGGCCATTTCACCAAGCGTTCGGGTCAGTTGACGAACGACTATTTCGTCAACCTGCTCGACATGACCAATGTGTGGAAGGCCGTCGATGGATCGGATGACCAGGAATATGTGGCCACCGATCGCAAGAGCGGCGGCGAAACCTGGCGCGCAACCCGCGCCGACCTCGTCTTCGGTTCCAATTCGGAGCTGCGTGCGGTCGCCGAAGTCTATGCCGAGACGGGCCACGAGGAAAAGTTCGTGAAGGACTTTGTCAAAGCCTGGACGAAGATCATGAACGCCGACCGCTTCGACCTCGCGTAACCGGGCGGGCACCGGTCCCGAACATGCTTCGGGACCGGCCGCCAACCCTCATGGCGACGGGTCGCGACCCGCCTTCCGGGGACATGGGCCTGGAAGGCGGGTCATATTTTATGCGGAGGACAAGGCCGAAGGCCTTAAACGGTCGGCCGTTCGCCCGGCGACGGAGGTGCTAGAAATCGACGTCTTCGTAATATTTGGGCGGCGTCACGATTTCCATCCGCTCGGCGAGCAGCGGCCGGAAGCTCGGGCGCGACTTGAGGCCCGAATACCAGCCCTTCGTCTGCTCGTGCCCGGTCCAGTCGATGCCGCCCAGATAGTCGGCGACGGAGATATGCGCCGCGGCGGCGAGATCGGCGAGGCTCATCGTCGCACCGGCGAGCCAGGTGCGGTGGTCGATCAGATAGTCGATATAGTCGAGATGCTGGTTCGCCGCCTTCATCGCCTCGCGTAGCGCGCCGCCGTCGGGTGGCTGGCGGTGGACGATGCGCTTCTGCATCCGTTCGAAGAGCAGCGGGCCTGTGACTTCGAAATAGAATTCCTGGTCGAACCAGGCGACCAGTCGGCGGATTTCGGCGCGGTTGGCGGCGGTGCCGTTGATCATCGCCTTGCCCTCGACCGTCTCCTCGAAATATTCGGCGATGGCGTTGCTGTCGATGAGCACCTGTCCGCGCCCCTCGTCGACCATCACCGGGGTACGCCCGGCGGGGTTCAGGTCGACGAATTCGTCGCGGCGCTCCCAGGGCGATTCGCGCACCAATTCATAACCCACGCCCTTTTCGCCGAGCAGCAGCCGGATCTTGCGCGAGAAGGGACAGAGAGGGAATTGATAGAGTTGCCACATGACCATCCGCATAGCGGCAGCGAGGCGGCTCGTCCAATGGCTATGGCGGACTTATCAACCGGGTCGGTTCGGGGGTGTCCGAAGGCAGCGTGCTATCGCCGAGCGGCGGCGCGTTCGGCTTCCCATTGTGCCAGAAGATCGCGCGCCATATCCTTGATAACGGGCGCGTAGGCGGCGACCGCGGAAGCGGCGTGGCCAGCCATGCGCGCGCTCGCGCGAACGTCGCCGCCCATGCGCTCGGCATAGCCGGGGTCGCGCCCCGCGACGTCGCCGACGGTGGCGTCGGGCGGAATGCGGGCCGCATCGGATGACGGATCGATCCGCGCGACAGCTTCAGCGAGCGGGCCGACGGGCATCTGCATCATCGCGCCGACTAGTGCGGTAATCGTGTCGGCCATCCGCTCCTGCGTCGCCGGATCGTTCAGCACCGCAGCAGCGTCGCGCGCATCGGCCGCCGACGCGGGGACGGGCGCGACAAGCGCGAGGAGGGGAAGGGCAGCGCAGACCGGCCGCATGGCATCATCCTTTCGGGACGCGAAACATCGGTGCCGCACATAGCGGCCCGACGCTTTCACGCGGCTGAATGACCTGTCGTCTTGCGGCAGACCGGGGCCGCGATGCGGCAAGCGTCCCCGGCGAAGACCGGGGACACCAGCTATTCGGCGGCGACCGCCTCTGCAGCGCGGTCGCTGAGCGGATGCGCGAGACGGCCGATCATTTCCTTGGGGCATACCTGCCAAAAACGCGTGCGCCAGCGATCCCAGTCGGCAAGCACCTCGGCCGACCATTTGCTGCCGGTTGCCGCCGCATGCTCCTCGACGAGTGCGCGCAGCGCGCCCTCCCAATGTGCGCTGTCGAGCCGTTGCCAGACGATCGATTCGGGATTGGCGCGGCGTTCGAAGCTGTCATCGACGTCGAGGACGAAAGCCATGCCGCCGGTCATGCCGGCGCCGAAATTCGACCCTACCGCACCCAGGATCACCGCCGTGCCGCCGGTCATATATTCGCAGCCATTGGCGCCGCAGCCTTCGATCACGACCTTCGCGCCCGAGTTGCGGACGGCGAAGCGTTCGCCCGCCTGACCCGCGGCGAGCAAGGTGCCGGCGGTCGCGCCATAGAGGACGGTGTTTCCGACGATGCTGTTATGCTGGCTGACCAGCGGGCTCGACACGGTCGGCCGCACGATGATGCGCCCACCCGACAGGCCCTTGCCGACATAGTCGTTGGCATCGCCGAACACTTCGAGCGTGATGCCCTGGCAAAGGAATGCGCCGAGCGACTGCCCGGCGGTGCCGCGCAGACGCACCTGCACATGGTCGTCGGCAAGCCCGGTCATCCCGAAACGGGCCGTGACCTCGGCCGAGAGGCGCGTGCCGACGGCGCGGTGGGTGTTCCGGACATTGTAGGTGAGCTGCATGCGCTCGCCGCGCTCGAACAAGGGCTTCGCATCGTTCAATATCTGCGCGTCGAGGCTGTCGGGCACCGGATTGCGGAAATTCGGTCCCTGCGATCGGCGCTGCTCGTCGGGCGCATCGACCTTGGCGAGGATCGGATTGAGGTCGAGGTCGTCGAGATGCTCGGCACCGCGGCTGACCTGGCGGAGCAGCTCCGTGCGGCCGATCACCTCGTCGAGGCTGCGGCAGCCGAGCTTGGCGAGGATTTCGCGCACTTCCTCGGCGATGAAGGTCATCAGATTGATGACCTTTTCGGGCGCCCCCGTGAACTTCTGGCGCAGCTTTTCGTCCTGCGTGCAGACCCCGACGGGGCATGTGTTCGAATGGCACTGGCGCACCATGATGCAACCCATGGCAACAAGGCTCAGCGTCCCGATGCCATATTCCTCGGCGCCCAGAATGGCGGCGATGACGATGTCGCGCCCTGTCTTGAGCCCGCCGTCGGTGCGCAGGCGGATACGATGCCGAAGGCCGTTGAGCGTCAGCACCTGATTGACTTCGCTGAGGCCCATTTCCCAAGGCGTGCCGGCATATTTGATGCTGGTCTGGGGGCTCGCGCCGGTGCCGCCGGTGTTGCCCGAGACGAGGATGACGTCGGCATGCGCCTTTGCCACACCCGCCGCGACGGTGCCGATGCCCGCCGAGCTGACGAGCTTTACGCAGACGCGCGCCTTCGGATTGATCTGCTTCAAATCGTAGATGAGCTGCGCCAGATCCTCGATCGAATAGATGTCGTGGTGCGGCGGCGGCGAGATCAGCATCACGCCCGGCGTCGAATGGCGCAGCCGCGCGATGAACTCGGTGACCTTGAAGCCCGGAAGCTGGCCGCCTTCGCCGGGCTTGGCACCCTGTGCGACCTTGATCTCGATCTCGTCGCAGGCGCCGAGATATTCGGCGGTGACACCGAAGCGGCCCGACGCGATCTGCTTGATATTGCTGTTGGCATTGTCGCCATTGGCATAGGGGCGGTAGCGTTCGCTCGCTTCGCCGCCTTCGCCCGACACCGCCTTCGCGCCGATGCGGTTCATCGCGATGGCCAGCGTTTCGTGCGCTTCGGGCGATAGGGCGCCCAACGACATGCCCGGGGTGACGAAGCGCTTGCGGATTTCGGTGATCGCCTCGACGCTGTCGAGCGGTATGCCCTGCGCGGGGAAGTTGAATTCCATCAGGTCGCGCAGATAGATGGGCGGCAGGTCGGCGACCCCGCGCGCGAATTGCAGATAGGTCGAATAGCTGTCGGTCGCGACGGCGGTCTGCAGCAGGTGCATGAGCTGCGCCGAATAGGCGTGCGCTTCGCCGCCCGCGCGCTGGCGATAGAAGCCGCCGATGGGGAGCGTCGTGACGCGCGCGTCGAACGCTGCCTCATGCTTCTCGGTCGCGTTGATGAACAGCGACTGATAGCCCTCGCCCGAAATCTTGGCCGGCATGCCCGGGAAGAGGTCGTTGACGAGCGCGCGGCTGAGGCCCACCGCCTCGAAATTATAGCCGCCGCGATAGGAGGAGATCACCGCGATCCCCATCTTCGCCATGATTTTGAGCAGGCCGTCGTCGATTGCCTTGCGGAAGCGCTTCAGAGCATCGGCCAGTGCGAGCTCGCCGAACAGGCCGCGCGACAGGCGGTCGGCGATCGCCGCTTCGGCCAGATAGGCGTGGACCGTGGTCGCGCCGACGCCGATGAGCACCGCAAAGCCGTGCGTGTCGAGTATCTCGGCCGAGCGGACGTTGATCGAGGCGTAGCTGCGCAACCCCTTGCGCACGAGGTGCGTGTGGACCGCCGCAGCGGCGAGCACCATCGCGACCCCGACGCGATCTTCGCCGATCGTCTGGTCGGAAAGGAACAGCTCGCTCCGCCCAGCGCGCACGGCGTCCTCTGCCTCGCGCCGGATGCGCGCGATCGCGTCGCGCAGCGTCGAGGCGTCGCCGCCGGTGGGGAAGGTGCAGTCGATCTCGGCCACGGCATCGCCGAAATAGGCGCGCAACCGGTCCCAATCGTCGCCGACGAGCACCGGCGAGTCGATGACGAGCACGTGCGGGCTCTGGCCCTTTTCGTCGAGAATGTTGGCGAGGTTCGAAAAACGCGTCTTCAGGCTCATCACATGCCGTTCGCGCAGGCTGTCGATCGGCGGATTGGTGACCTGGCTGAAGTTCTGGCGAAAGAATTGCGCGACATGGCGCGGCTTGTCGGAAATGACGGCGAGCGGCGTGTCGTCGCCCATCGAGCCGATCGCTTCCTTCGCATCCTCGACCATCGGCGAAAGGATGAGTTCCATATCCTCCATCGTGAACCCCGCGGCGACCTGGCGGCGCAGCAGTTCGGCGCGGTCGAAGCCCGGCAGGCTCGACTTGCCGCCCTTGGGCAGGTCGGCCATCGTGCGGAAACCCTTCACGCGCGCGGCATAATCGTGCGTCCCGGCGATCTTGTCCTTGATCGCGCGGTCTTCGTAGAGAGTGCCTTCGTCGAGATCGACGGCGATCATCTGGCCGGGGCCGAGGCGGCCCTTCTTGCGGATGCTTGCCTCGGGCAGCAGCACCATGCCGCTTTCAGAGCCGACGACGAGCAGATTGTCGGCGGTCAGCGTATAGCGCAGCGGGCGGAGCGCGTTGCGGTCCATCCCCGCGACCGCCCAGCGGCCATCGGTCATCGCGAGCGCGGCGGGGCCGTCCCACGGCTCCATCACGCTGGCGAGAAAGCTGTACATCGCCTTGTGCGCGGCGGGCATGTCCTCGTCGGTGGCCCAGGCTTCGGGGACCAGAATCAGCTTTGCGGTCGGCGCATCGCGGCCCGCGCGGCATAGCGTTTCGAACACCGCGTCGAGCGCTGCCGTGTCGCTGGCGCCGGCCGGGATCACCGGCTTGATGTCTTCCGAATGCTCGCCGAAGGCGAGGCTCGCCATCTTGATCTCGTGGCTCTTCATCCAGTTCTTGTTGCCGCGGATCGTGTTGATTTCGCCATTGTGGGCGAGGGTGCGGAACGGCTGGGCGAGCCACCATTGCGGGAAGGTGTTGGTCGAATAGCGCTGGTGGAAGATCGCGACCCGGCTTTCGAACAGCTTGTTCGCAAGGTCGGGATAGAAATCCGCCAGACTTTCGGCGAGGAACAGTCCCTTGTAGATGATCGACCGCCCCGACAGGCTGCAGATATAGAAATCGGCGATCTGTGCCGCGATCACCTTCTTTTCGATGCGGCGGCGGACGAGATAGAGCTGCTTTTCGAATTCGTCGATGGACTGGTCTTCTGGCAGGGGCCCCGCGATCATGATCTGTTCGATTTCGGGGCGCGTGCGCTGCGCCTTGTCGCCGATCACCGACACGTCGACCGGCACCTGGCGCCAGCCGTAGATGGTGTAGCCCGCGTCGATGATTTCGGATTCGACGATCGTGCGGCATGCTTCCTGCGCGCCCAAATCGGTGCGCGGCAGGAAGATCATGCCGACGGCGAGGCGGTTCGGCAGCACCTTGTGCCCCGATGCCGCGATTGCATCGTCGAAAAAGCGTTCCGGCAGGTCGACATGGATACCCGCACCATCGCCCGTCTTGCCGTCGGCATCAACGGCGCCGCGGTGCCAGACGGCGCGCAGCGCCTCGATCGCCGCCTCGACGACGCGGCGCGAGGCCTTGCCGTCGGTCGCCGCGACCATGCCGACGCCGCAGGCATCGGATTCGAGGTCGGGGCGATACATGCCGTCTTCGGCAAGCCGCTGGTGATCGGGGGTCGGGTAATAGGTCATGTCGTGGTTCCTGCCGGAATGGGCGTGGGTCAGGTCGAAGGCTTGAGCCGCTTGCGCGCGTTGGCGACGGCTTCCTGTTCGGCGTCATAGGCGGCCGAGGATGCCTTGTCGGCCTCGGCCTCCAGATCTTCGACCTTCTGCAGATCGGCGGTCGACCAGTTGCTGCGGTCATACGCCTCGTCATAGTCACCGGCCGCGTCGGCCGCCGCTGCGGCTGCATCCGCGGCGTCAGCGGCCGCGTCTGCGGCATCGCCCGCTGCATCGACGGCATCGACCGCGGTGGCGTCCGTCGTCATGTCGTCGTTCCACATATCGCGGTTCTTCTTGAGCGTCTTGACGTCGACTTTCATCAGCTTGGCAAGCTTCGCCAGCTCGGCGTCGGTCAGGTCGCTCATCGCCTTTTCCTTGGGCAGATCCTTGAGCTTGCCTTCAAGCTCGGGGCCGCGGTCGATGAACTTGTTGATCAGCGGCGGCACGGCCTTGACCATCGCGATCATGACTTCGGGATCGGCCTGCAGCGACATCCATTCGGCGCCATAGGCCTGGCCCGTCGGGGTTGCGAGAAAGGCGTTGAGGTCGCCGAGCTGCTGCGCGCTGAACTTGCGGGCGTAAGCGCGCGCGAGGCCGTCGCGCATCGGCGGCTCGAGATCGCCGAGCGCCTCGCTGATCAGCGGCTTGATCACCTTGTTGATCTGATCCTCGCGTTCCTTGCGGTGCGGGTCGAACATATCGGCGATCGCGGTCTTGCTCGTCGCATCGAGCGCGGCGATCTTTTCGCTATCGACGCCCGTCTTGATCGAGAGCATCAGGTCCGACATGCTGCTCGTCTGATCCATGAAGGCGCGGAACAGCTTGCCGTACATATTGTCGAGCATCTTCTCGATGCTTCCCGCCGGGATCAGCGCGTTCGTCGTCTGCTGCGCCAGCGCAAGCTGCGCCGGATCGACCGGCGGCAGCTTGTCGACCTCGAAGATTTTTTCGATCAGCGCGATCGCCTGATCGATTTCCTTCTGCATCTTCGCCTTGGCATTAGCGAGCGACTGCTCGCTGTCGGGCTCGCTTTCACTCTCGGCGGGCATCGCGACGGTGACCGCCTCGGCGATCGGCGCTTCCTTGGGTGCCGCATAGGCGTGGGCCGGTGCCATCGCCATTGCACCGGCGAGCAGCAGATTTTTTAGTTTCGAGTTCGTCATGCCTTGGGCTCCTCGACTGGCTCTGCCAGAGCGTTTTCCAATTCGTTCACCAATGCTTTGATTTCGTCTGGATATCTCGCAAAGCTTTTGGTCATCAGATTGCGTTGCCATTCGACGATGTCGGGATCGGACAGGATTCCGGAGGATTCCCGCGCGTATAATTGTCCAGTGGGCGTGTCGAAAAATGCATGCAGTTCTGCAAGCTGTGGTGTCGTAAAGCGCCGTGCATAAGCACGTGACATTGCGGTGAGCATGCCCGGCATCTCGGCCTTCAGTTGATCTGAAGCCAGCTGTCGCTGTCTATCGAGAAACCGGTTGAATACTGCCTCCACCTTCGGCTGTTCGAGTGCTGACGCGATCTCTGGCTGGCCTTTTATGCTGGCAATCATCGTCGACATTATGGACTGCATCATCTGATCGACCATCGCGTCGCGCTGCGTTGCGGGTAGCATCAGGCTTACCAATTGTGTGGCTGCGGCAAGCCGGTCGCTTTCGACTTCAGCCGAAGAAGCTGTTCCGCCGGTGCCTTGCGCATGTACTGCGACGGGGAATGCAATTAGCACGGCGGCTGGCAAGGCGAATTTCCAGTGTCTCATAAGCATGTTCCCTTCCCTGTTGGTCAGGCTGCCTTCTTTTCGCTTTTCGCTTTCGCCTTCAACCATTTCGACATCTGTTCGCTGACATCGCGGCCGTCCCGGATGCCCCAGACGACCAGGCTGGCGCCGCGGACGATGTCGCCGGCGGCAAAAACGCCGGACAGGCTGGTCATCATCGTCTGATGATCGACGCGCAGCGTGCCCCAGCGCGTGACCGACAGATCGGGTGAACCGAACAGGTGCGGCAATTCCTCCGGATCAAAGCCCAGTGCCTTGATCACCATGTCGGCGGGCAAGTCGAAGGTGCGGCCCGGATCGGGTTCGGGGCTGCGCCGGCCGCTTGCGTCGGGGGCGCCAAGGCGCATCCCGGCAACCGCAACCTCTTTCACATGCTTGTCGGCGGCAAAGCTTGCGGGGGCGGACAGCCAGACGAACTCGACGCCTTCCTCTTCGGCGTTGGCGACTTCGCGCTGCGATCCCGGCATATTCTCGCGGTCGCGGCGATAGAGGCATTTCACCGATTTGGCGCCCTGACGTACCGCGGTGCGGACGCAGTCCATCGCGGTGTCGCCGCCGCCGATGACCACGACATGCTTGCCTTCGGCATTCAGGCTGCCGTCGTCGAAGGCGGGGACCGCGTCGCCAAAGCCCTTGCGGTTCGACGCGACCAGATAATCGAGCGCCGCGATCACCCCCTCGGCGCCGTTGCCGGGGACGTTGATCTCGCGCGCCTTGTAGACGCCGGTGGCGATCAGCACCGCATCGTGCCGTCGGCGCAGCTCGTCCAGCGTCGCGTCACGCCCGACCTCGAAGCCTTGGTGGAAATGGATGCCGCTTTCGGCGAGCCGGTCGACGCGGCGCATCACCACATCCTTTTCCAGCTTGAAGCCGGGGATGCCATAGGTCAGCAGGCCGCCGGCGCGGTCGTGCCGGTCGTAGACATGCACCTCATGCCCCTCGGCGCGCAGATATTCGGCGGCGGTCAGGCCTGCCGGACCCGCGCCGACGATGGCGACCGACTGGCCCGTCGCGGGGCCGACATGGACGGGTTCGACCCAAAGGCGGTCTTGCGGGCAGATGCGGCCGCAGATTTCGGGCATGGTCGACGTTGCGTTCGACAGTTCATAGGCTTCGCGCAGCCGCCCCTCGGCGGTCAGGCGCAACCAGTCGGGGATATGGTTGTGAAGCGGGCAGTGAACCGAGCAATAGGGTACGCCGCACTGCGAACAGCGCGATGCCTGATCGTCGGCCTCGGGCTGCGCGTAGCGCGCCGCGATCTCGTTAAAATCGCGCGCGCGTTCGTCGGCCGAGCGCTTATCCGGATAATGTTGTTCGCGCCCCACAAATTGGAGCATGCGTTCGGAAGCCATGCAAAATCCCCTTCGTCGAAGCGCGGATGCATGGCGGGAGCGCCGCTGTCACGGACATATTGGGCATTAGGACAGTCAGACTGACCTAAAAATATACCACTTCCGTCGTTCGAGGAGAGGGTGCGCAATTAAGTTTCGCAATTAGTAAAATATCGGACCTATCTCATGGTGAGCCAGATGAGCGCCGCGCCGCCGACGATGATTCGATACCAGGCGAAGGGCGCGAAGCCATAGCGGGTGACCACGGCCAGAAACGCCTTGATCACCGCCCAGGCGACGACGAACGACACGGCGGCGCCGAGCGCGATCAGGCCCATGTCGTTCGAGGTGATGGCATCGCGATGCTTGGCGAGTTGCAGCACCGTCGCGCCGGTCAGCGTCGGAAGCGCGAGGAAGAAACTGAATTCGGCGGCGGTCTTGCGGTCTACGCCCATCGCCATCGCCCCCATGATCGTCGCGCCCGAGCGGCTGACACCGGGGATCATCGCGAGGCATTGGACCAGCCCCACCATGATCGACTGGCGCAGCGTCAGCTTGGCAACGCCGCCGCTCTCCTTCGGCTTGGCGAGCTTTTCGATCAGCAGGATCGCAAAGCCGCCGATCACCAGCGCCCAGGCGACGACGACCGCATTCTCCAGCAACGTTTCGATATAGTCGCCGAACGCGAGCCCCAGCACCACCGCCGGAATGAAGGCGACGAGCAGGTTGCGTACAAAGGCGATCGCCACCGGATCGCGCCGGAAAAAGCCGACGAACATGTCCCAGAATAGTTTGCGATAAAGCACGACGATCGCAAGGATCGCGCCGGGCTGGATCGCGATGTTGAAAATTGCCCATTTCGACGCGTCATAGCCGAGCAATTCGGTGGCGAGGATCAGATGCCCGGTCGACGAGACGGGCAGGAATTCGGTCAGCCCCTCGACGATGCCGAGGATGATCGCGGTCAGCCACAGGCTCATCGTCCGGCCTCCGCGCGCAGGAGGAGGGCGGGGCGGGGCGATGCGGCAAACTGGATCATGGATTTCCCGAAGCTGAAGACGACATGCGAAGGGGCGCCCGAGCGGTGCCGGACGCCCCTGTCCTGATGTTCAGACCTACGCAGCGCGGACGGATTTATCCAGCCGCTAATTGCGCCGTTCGTCGCGCGCGCGGCTCAGCGAGCCATCGCGGCGAACCGGCCATGGCGGCGATACTGGACGAGCCAGCCATCGGCAACGTCGGCCAGCGCGGTGGGGGCGATGCCCAGTGCGGCAAGGCCGCTGGTGCCGCTGACGACATTGTCCTGCTGCAGCATCAGCCATTGATCCTTGGTGATCGGGGCGCCCGGCGCCCAGCCGAAACCGCTCGCCAGAAAGCCCGACACGGCATCGGGAACCTCAATGAACAGGCGGTTCCGTCCGGTCGCCTTTGCAATCCAATGCTGTAGCTCCAGCATGGTGAACTGCTGCGGCCCGCCGAGCTCGAGCGTCTGGCCCGGGGCATCAAGCGCCGCGACCACCGCATCGGCGACGTCGCCGACATAGACCGGCTGGAACTTCGCCTTCGGCGCGATGACCGGCACCGCAGGCAGCGCGCGGATCATGCCCGCGAACCGGTTGATGAACTTGTCCTCGCGGCCGAACACGATCGAGGGGCGCAGGATCGCCGCGTCAGCGAAAGCGGCCCGCACGGCGGCTTCGCCATCGCCCTTGCTGCGGCCATAGGCCGACGCGCTGGCCGGATCGGCGCCGATCGCCGAGACATGGACGAGCGCTTTCGCGCCCGCCGCCTTTGCTGCGGCCGCGACCTGGCCGGCGCCGACGGCCTGGACCGCCGCCATATCGGCAAAGCTGCCGACGAGGTTGATCACCGCGTCGCTGCCGGTCGCGGCGCGGGCAACGCTGCGTGCATCGCGCACATCGGCGGCTACGAACTGCGTCTGGCCCAGCCCGCCGAGCGGCTTCAGAAACACCGCTTGGCGCGGGTCGCGCTGCGCGATCCGCACGCGGGCGCCGCGCGCCAGAAGGCGCTGGACGACATAGCGGCCCAGAAAGCCGCCGCCGCCGAACACCGTGATCAATTGCCCGCTCAGATTCTGCATCACCCTTGCCTGTCTTGCCGATTCTCGAAGCCGGACGCCGCAGCGTCCCTCGCGTCCCCATGCCGCGAAGCGCCCGAAGGGGCAAGCGCGAAGGGAGGGGCGGCGCGCGCAAGGGCAACAAATCCGCGACTTTGAAATAAAATTTGCCGCGGGGCGGGCCGACGCGGTTGACAAGCCCGCCACCCCGCCGCTAAGCGCCCGCTCCTACCCCGTGCCCAGATGGCGGAATTGGTAGACGCACCAGCTTCAGGTGCTGGCGATCGCAAGGTCGTGGAGGTTCGAGTCCTCTTCTGGGCACCATTTACTTCCAAGCCTCTGGCTCGGCTGGAAGTAACTACAAAACCCAGCGTTTTTCTCACCCATCTGTACCATGTGTAACGGTGGAATGCGCTAGGCGTGAGTATGACGCCAAATTTTGTGCCATCTGCTGTTTCCCGCGTGTCGGCGGTTAAAATCCCGGAGGGTAGGATAATTTGCGCCAGCGCGGGCTTGAGGTCTTGTGCAGAAGCACTTTGATGCTTTCCGCCCGACGCTATATGGGGCCCAGATCGATTGCGTCACTCGTCTCGCGGTCGGCCGCCGCGCGCAGAACTTCATGGAAAAGCAGATCGCAGAGCTTTGAATTCTGATGAATTATCGTCATTCCTTCCATGCAGGCAACAGCGCCGATGTCGTGAAGCATAGCCTGCTGATCGCTCTCGTGCGGGCTTTGCAGCAAAAGCCCGGCGCGCTGACCCTGATCGACACCCATTCCGGTTGCGGGCTGTACGATCTCAAGGGCGATCAGGCGCAACGCACCGGGGAGGCTGCGCAGGGTGTGCTGCGGGCCTTTGCCGACGCGAATCCCTTGCTCGACGACTACCGCGCCGCCGTACAGGCAGTGAATGCAGGGGGTGACCCGCACCTCTACCCGGGCTCGCCGCGCATTCTGGAGCAGCTATTGCGGCCCCAGGATTTTCTGATCCTCAACGAAAAACATGCCGAAGACGCCATGGCCCTGCGCAGCGCGATGCGCGGCACATCTGCGGCCGTGCATGAGCGCGACGCCTATGAGTTGTGGCTGGCGATGCTGCCGACCCGGACATCTCGCGGCGTGGTGGTGGTCGATCCGCCCTATGAGCAGACGGATGAACGCGCCCGGATCGCAGCCACCCTCGCCGCCGCTCACCGCAAATGGGCGCATGGCGTGTCGCTGATATGGTATCCGCTGAAAGACCGCGCGGCGCATGTGCGATGGAAGCAGCAGCTCAGGCGGCTGGGCATCCCGAAATTCCTGTGGGTCGAACATTGGCTGTACGATGCCGATCAGCCGGGCATCTACAACGGCGCGGGCCTTTTCATCATCAACCCGCCATACGCCTTCACGCAGGCGCTGCCCCCGCTGCTCGAAGCCCTTCGCGCCGCGCTGGCGCCGGAAGGACACAAGGGGGAGATCGCTGCGGATTGGTTGGGGGATTAAAACATCCCCATCGCAGATTTCGCTGAAGAGGGCACAGCGAGCCCCGTTTTCCAGCGTGTCCCGGACTCTGTTGCCAAATTCAAGGGGTAGGCGGCAAACTGTGACGCGACGCTGCCAAAGGCGTCCCAGACAGGACCCAATCAAGCGCACAGGCAAAGGGCCCTTCGGCCGCATGTGACGGGTTTGCCTTGGGGGGAAAGTGGTGCCGCTTACAGGACTCGAACCTGTGGCCCCATCATTACGAATGATGTGCTCTACCAACTGAGCTAAAGCGGCAACGATGGGCGCCTCTATCAGCGTGCCGGGGCGAAGACAAGCGTCCTTGCGAAGAAACTGTTTCCGGCGATTTCGTGCGCCTGCGGGGGCGATGCGTGACGACGATAGCCGCCATTTCTGTCCGGCCGCCGCATCGGCGCGGAACGCTACTGGCTTCGACCAATGTCAGGGCGCTGACCGCGCCGCGACGGCGGCGCGGACGATCGCGGGTACCCCCGGATCCTCGATCGTCGGCGGGCATTCGACATGCTGGCCGTTGACGATGCTGCGCAGCAGGTTGCGCAGGATCTTTCCCGACCGCGTCTTGGGAAGCTGCGGCACGACGTAGGCGGTCTTGAGCGCTGCGACCGCGCCGAGTTCGGCGCGCACCGCGGCGATGACCATGCGTACCAGCGTGTCGGGATCGGCGGCGCCGGCGCGCGGGACGACGAAGGCGACGGGGATCATCCCCTTGATCGCATCGTCGGCGCCGATGACCGCGCATTCGGCGATGCCGTCCTGCTGCGCGACGATCTGTTCCATCTGACCCGTCGACAGGCGGTGGCCCGCGACATTGATGATATCGTCGGTGCGGCCCATGATGTGGAGGAAACCTTCGGCATCGAAATGGCCCGCGTCCCCCGTCTCATAATAGCCGGGGAAGCTTTCGAAGTTGCGCGCGAAGCCGACCGGATTGTTCCACAAGGTGCGAAAGGCGCCGGGGGCAAGGGGGGCCTTGATCGTGATCGAGCCGCTCTGCCCATCGGGGACCGGCTGGCCGTCCTCGCCGAGCACGACGAATTCATAGCCGGGTACGGGAAAGCCCGCGCTCCCGCGCTTGCGCCGCAGGTCGCCGAGCGCAAAGCAACTGGCGATTGCGGGCCAGCCGAGCTCGGTCTGCCACCAATGGTCGATCACCGGCAGGCCGGTCTTTTCTTCCAGCCAGGCGATGGTGTCGGGATCGGCGCGCTCGCCGGCGAGGAAGATGGCTTCGAGATCTCCGGTTCCGATGTCGGCCAGAAAGGCGGCGTCGGGGTCTTCCTTGCGGATTGCGCGGATCGCTGTCGGTGCGGTGAAGAAGGTCTTGACCCCGTGGCGGACGATCGTGCGCCAGAAGGTGCCGGGGTCGGGGGTACCGACGGGCTTGCCTTCGAACAGGATCGTCGTCGCGCCGACCAGTAGCGGGGCGTAAACGATATAGCTGTGGCCGACGACCCAGCCGACGTCGGATGCCGCCCAGAAACAATCGCCCGCGCCGATGCCATAGATATTCGCCATCGACCAGGCGAGCGCGACGGCATGTCCACCATGTTCGCGCACCACCCCCTTGGGCGTGCCCGTCGTCCCCGAGGTGTAGAGGATATAGAGCGGATCGTTCGCCGCCATGACCGCGGGTTCGGGTATCGGATCGCCGGCACATTCGCTGCGCAGCGTCATCCAGTCGATATCGCGCGGCGGCTGGAGGTCGGCGGCAAGCGCATCGCGCTGGACCAGCACGACATGCTCGACGCGGTGACTGGCGAGCGCGAGGGCTTCATCGACCATCGGCTTGTAGGCGATCAGCCGGCCCCCCTCGATCCCGCACGAGGCCGTCAGGATCAGGCGCGGCGCGGCATCGTCGATGCGCTTGGCAAGTTCGAGCGCCGCAAAACCGCCGAAAACGACCGAGTGGATCGCGCCGATGCGGGCGCAGGCGAGCATCGCAAACACTGTTTCGGGGATCATCGGCATGTAGATGACGACGCGATCGCCCTTGCCGACGCCCAGCCGCTTTAGCATCGCCGCGACGCGGCCGCTTTCTTCGAGCAATTGCGCATAGGTGAACCGGCGCACCCGCCCGATGACGGGACTGTCATAGACGAGCGCGGGCGCATCGCCGCGCCCCGCCGCGACATGGCGGTCGAGGCAATTGGCGGCGGTGTTGAGCGTGCCCCCGGCAAACCAGCCCGCATCGGCATCATGGATGCGCTGCGGCGGCGCCACCCAGTCGATCGCCCGCGCGGCCGCGCCCCAAAAGGCGTCGCGGTCGGTGATGCTGTCGGTCCAGGCCTGCCGGTAGGCGTCGCTCATCTGTCGTCCTTTATCGAAATGTCTTGGCGAGAACCACCAGCGTCGGATCGCCGTCGAACGCTTCGGGTGCGAAGCCCTTTTCGCGCTCAAGGTCGATGGCGGCGTGATTTTCGCGCGCCTCGATCGCGATCGCGCGCCGGACGCCGCGCCGTTCGGCCTCGCGGCTGACGAAATCGAGCAGCGCCCAGCCGACCCCCTTGCCGCGATAGTCGCTGCATATCGACACCGCGATTTCGCCAGTGTCCATCGCCGCATCGCAGGCGAGTAGCGCCGATCCGATCAACTTGCCGCTTGCCGCGTCGAAGCCGAGGAAGCTTTCGCTGCGATAATGGTCGGCGTGGATCAGCGGTTCGAGCTGGCGGTGGTTGACGTGGGCGCCGGCCGAAAAGAAGCGGAAGCGCCGGTCCTCGTCGCTGACGCGGTCGAAGAAATCGACGAGCGCGGCCTCATCGGCCTCGGTGGCGGGACGCACCAGCACGTCGATGCCGGAACGGGTGGGAAGCAGAAGCGTCGTGTCCATGGGAGAGAGCCTTTCGTTCAAGAGCCTGTGCCTCTTGCGCCCCCGCGGGCGATCATGCCTTGATCCAGCGCAAAGCCCCGAAAAATCGGGGGCGAAAAAATCCGGGGAGGATGCGCGACCTGCCATCCTCCCCAGTCCGTGCCGAAAGGCCCGCCTATGCGTCGATATTGCGGCGGAAGGTTTCGGGCAGGAACAATAGCCCCACGATCACCGTCAGCGCGGCGATGACGATCGGATACCAGAGGCCGTAGTAGATATCCCCCGTTGCCGCGACCATCGCGAAGGCCGTCGTCGGCAGAAAGCCGCCGAACCAGCCGTTGCCGATATGATAGGGCAGCGACATCGAGGTGTAGCGGATGCGGCTCGGGAACAATTCGACCAGCATCGCGGCGATCGGGCCGTAGACCATCGTCACGAGCAGGACGAGATAGGTCAGGATGGCGATGACCATCGGCTTGTTGATCGCATCCGGATCGGCCTTCGCCGGATAACCCGCCTTGGTCAGCGCATCCTTGATCTGCCCCTGGAAAGCCGTGATCGCGGCCTTGCGTTCGTCGCCCGTTACCTTGGCGGGATCGGGAGCGGTAAAGCTTTCGGTGCCGATGCGGACGACCGCGACGCTGCCTGCCGGCGCGGCGACATTTGCATAGCCGATCGCGTTTTTGGCGAGGAAGGCCTTGGCGATGTCGCAACTCTTGGCGTCGAACTTGTTCTTGCCGACGGGGTCGAACTGCAACGAACAGTCGGCGTCGTTCGTCACCACCGTCACCGGCGCCGAAGCCTCTGCCCGGGCAAGCGCCGGATTCGCGGCTTCGGACAGCGCGTGGAAGGCGGGGAAATAGGTCACGACGGCCAGCGCGCAACCCACCAGGATAATCGGCTTGCGCCCGATCTTGTCCGACAGCCAGCCGAAGAAGATGAAGAAGGGCGTGCCGATCGCCAACGCGATCGCGATCAGGATATTGGTCGTCGCACCATCGACGAGCAGCATCTTTTCAAGGAAGAACATCGCGTAGAACTGGCCAGTGTACCAGACCACCGCCTGACCGGCGACCGCGCCGAGCAGCGCGACGAGAACCCATTTGGCATTCTTCCACTGGCCGAACGCTTCGGTCAGCGGCGCCTTCGAGGTCGTGCCTTCGTCTTTCATCTTCTGAAAGACCGGGCTTTCGGAAAGCTGCATGCGGATCCACATCGACACCGCGAGCAGGATGATCGAAACAAGGAAGGGCACGCGCCATCCCCAGTCCTTGAACGCCTCTTCGCCGATCAGCGTGCGCGTGCCGATGACGACGAGCAGCGCCGCGAACAGGCCGAGCGTCGCGGTCGTCTGGATGAAGCTGGTGTACAGGCCGCGCCGGTTGTTGGGCGCATGTTCGGCGACATAGGTGGCCGCGCCGCCATATTCGCCGCCGAGTGCGAGGCCCTGCACCAGCCGCATGACGATGAGCATGATGGGCGCTGCAACGCCGATCGTGGCATAGGAGGGAAGAAGGCCGACCACGAACGTCGAAAGGCCCATCAAGCCCATCGTCACCAGAAAGGTGTTCTTGCGGCCGACGAGATCGCCGATCCGCCCGAACACCAGCGCCCCGAAGGGACGCACCGCAAAGCCCGCGGCAAAGGCTGCCAGCGCGAAGATAAAGCCGGTCGTTTCGTTGACGCCCGAAAAGAACTGCGCCGATATGATCGTAGCCAGAAGGCCGTAGAGATAAAAATCATACCATTCGAAAACGGTGCCCAGCGACGAGGCGGTGATGACGAGCTTTTCGCTCTGCGTCGCCTCGTGATGCTTGGGCAAATGGTCATATGCCGTTGCCATGAAACCTCTCCCTGTCCCTGTTCGGTTTAGAAACTATATTTTGCGGCAAATTCAAAGCGATCGAGCTGGCCCTTGGCGCCGCTCACGATTTCGCGCTCACCGTGGCGATATTCGATGCCAAGGTCGATGCTCTTGACGGGTGACCAGAAAAGGTTGGCGGCCGCGCTCCACGCCTTGTCGTTGAACCCCGACAGGGTCGCGAGCGGGATCGAACCCGCATAGTCGACATTCTGATAGCTGCCCATCAGGTTGACCCGGAGCTGCGGCGCCAGGGCAAGGCGCACCGCCGCGAGCGCCGCGAACTCGCGAACATCGGCAAGGGTGCCGGTCGCCGGGTCGAACACCGAATCGGGCGCGAAGTTGAGGCCGATATAGCGGCCGGCATTGCTGCCATAGGTCGCCATGAAGCGGATATCGCTGCCCTTGTCGGCGGCAAGATAGATTTTGCCCGCGGCGCTGACGCCCCAGCCGAAATTATTTGCCGAGACGCCGGCATTGGCAACGCGCACTTCGCGCGCGAGGCCCGCGAGCGACAATTCGCCAAGCTTGCCTGCATAGGCGATCCGCGCCGCGAAGTCGGGGATGCTGTCGTCGCCGTTTTCGACCAGCGCCGGGGCGCCGAGGGTGGCGGTTCCCGATTCGGCGTTTTCGATCGATGCATGGAGCGTCACCCCGCCGCCGAGCGGCGCCGAGTAGCGGACAAGCGGCTGGCGGACGAACACCGTGCCTTCGGTCGCGCCGACGAAATCGGTGCTTTCGGGCAGCGCGCCGACATATTGGAAGGTCGACCAGTCCTGCCCGAAGGTGAATTTGTCGACTTGGATATAGGCGCGGCGCAGCGCCAGATTATAGCCGTTGGTGGTGCGCTGCGACCCTTGCGTGCCGGGCGAGGTCTGAAAGTCGGTTTCGACATAGCCCTTCACGGCATGGCCCGCGACATCGGTCGACAGATTGAGCCACAGTCGCGATTGTTTGGCGCTGAAATCCTGCACGCGAGCGGCCGGACCGGATCCGACCGGGATCGATTGCGGCAGATAGAAATCACGGCCGAGCGAGTTGGTCGCGACTTCGCCTTCGCTGAACCGGCTGTTCGTGGCGGTAAGCTTGATGAAGCCGCCGATCTTGATCGTCGTTGCGCCCGAACGGAAACCGTCGGCGGGCGCCGCTTGCACTGCCTGCGGCTGCAGCGCCGCGACCTTCGTAGCCGCGGCGTCGCTCTTCGCGGCAGCTTCTTGCGCGACGGCGGCGGTCGCTGCCTGATCGCTGCGCGCGCTCGCAAGATCGGCGCGCAGGCTCTGCATTTCGGCCTCGAGCTTCGCCAGCCGGGCCTCGAGCTCGGCTTCGCGCGGCGTCGATTGGGCAAAGGCCGTCCCCGGCGCGACGAGCGCGGTGGCGGCCAGCAAGAGATGGAGGGGTGTTGTAATTCGCCTTTTCATCCGACGTCTCCCTGTTCCCGATGTTTGCCTCGGGATCGGGGCAGAGTGCGGCGCGCGCCATCGCGGCGCCATCCTGACGATGGTCGTAGACCTACGACCTTTGTCTAACAGCGCGGCGAGCGATGTTTGCGCTAGGCAGACCGGCAAAAGTCCACGCGGACCAAAAGGAGCAAGCGATGGGAGAGACGATTTATCCGGTGCCGTCCGCCTGGGCGGCCGATGCGCTGGTCGACGACGCCGCCTATCGGGCGATGTATCGGCAATCGGTCGAGCAGCCCGATGCCTTCTGGCGCGATCAGGCGAAGTGCATCGACTGGATGCGGCCCTTTACCCGCGTCAAGGAGACGAGCTTCGACGAAGGCGATTTCGGCATCGCCTGGTTCTCCGACGGCACGCTCAATCTTTCGGCCAATGCGCTCGATCGCCATCTCGCCGAACGCGGCGACGCGATCGCGATCCTGTGGGAACCCGACGATCCGGCCGATGCGCACCGCGCGATCAGCTATCGCGAGCTGCACGCGGACGTCTGCCGCTTCGCCAATCTGCTGAAGGCGCAGGGGGTGCGCCGAGGTGAGCGCGTCACCATCTATCTGCCGATGGTGCCCGAGGCTGCGGTGGCGATGCTCGCCTGCACGCGGATCGGCGCGATCCATTCGATCGTCTTTGCCGGCTTTTCGCCCGATGCGCTCGCCGGGCGCATCACCGACTGCGACAGCCGCATCGTCCTGACCGCCGACGAAGGGCTGCGCGGCGGCAAGCATGTGCCGCTCAAGGCCAATGTCGACGAAGCGCTGGCCCATTGCCCCGGCGTCGAGCGCGTCATCATGGTACGGCGTACCGGCGCCGATGTTTCGATGGTGGAGGGCCGCGACATCGACTGGCACATGGCGGTCGCGGCGCAGAGCGACGATTGTCCGGCCGAGGAAATGAACGCCGAAGATCCGCTGTTCATCCTCTATACCTCGGGATCGACGGGCAAGCCCAAGGGCGTGCTGCACACCACCGGCGGCTATGCGGTGTGGACGGCGGTCACGCACCGATATGTCTTCGATTACCGGCCGGGGCAGATATATTGGTGCGCCGCCGACATCGGCTGGGTCACCGGGCATAGCTATGTCGTCTATGGTCCGCTGATGAATGGCGCCACGACGGTGATGTTCGAAGGGGTGCCCAATTTCCCCGATCCGTCGCGTTTCTGGCAGATCGTCGACAAGTTCGGGGTCGAAATCTTCTATGGCGCACCGACCGCGCTGCGCGCTCTGATGCGCGAAGGCGACGATTGGGTGACGAAAACCAGCCGCAAGACGCTGCGCCTGCTCGGCAGCGTCGGCGAGCCGATCAATCCCGAGGCTTGGGAATGGTATCACAAGGTGGTCGGCGAAGGGCGCTGTCCGATCGTCGATACCTGGTGGCAGACCGAGACCGGCGGCGTGATGATCAGTCCGCTTCCGGGCGCCACCGCGCTCAAGCCCGGTTCGGCGACGCGGCCCTTCTTCGGCGTTCAGCCGGCGCTGGTCGACAATGACGGCGTCGTTATCGAAGGGGCCGGCGACGGCTGTCTTGTCATCACCGACAGCTGGCCGGGGCAGATGCGCACCGTCTGGGGCGACCATGCGCGCTTTTTCCAGACCTATTTCACGACCTTCAAGGGCCGCTATTTCACCGGCGACGGCTGCCGCCGCGATGCCGACGGCTATTACTGGATTACCGGCCGTATCGACGATGTCATCAACGTGTCGGGCCACCGCATGGGCACTGCCGAGATCGAAAGCGCGCTCGTCGCGCATCCCAAGGTCGCCGAAGCAGCGGTCGTCGGTATGCCACATGACATCAAGGGGCAGGGCATCTATGCTTTCGTCACCACGAACGCCGAGGTCGAACCCGACGAGGCGCTGCGCAAGGAGCTGGTCCAATGGGTGCGCCACGAAATCGGTCCGATCGCGACGCCCGACGTCATCCAGTTCGCGCCATCGCTGCCGAAGACGCGGTCTGGCAAGATCATGCGGCGTATCCTGCGAAAGATCGGGGAGAATGATGTGAGCAATCTGGGCGACACATCGACCCTCGCCGACCCGGCGGTGGTCGATCATCTGCTCGCGCACCGGCCTTTGCTGGCGGAGGCGTGACAGGCACCGTCCTCGTCGCGGACGACCATCCGCTTTTCCGCCAGGCGCTGCGCCTGGCGGTCGAGAAAATATTGCCCGAGGCGTCGATTGTGGAGGCCGGAACGCTCGCCACGGCGGTCGCCGCGGCCACCGCCGCGCCCGATCTCCGGCTAATCTTGCTCGATCTCAAAATGCCCGGCGCCACCGGCTATTCGGGGATTGCGCTGCTTCACGCCGAATGTCCCGACGTGCCGATCCTCGTCGTATCGAGCGCCGAAGGCGCTGCGGCCGCCGATGAGGCGCGGGCGTTCGGCGCGATCGGATTTTTGCACAAGGGCAACGACCTTGGCGCGATCGAAGCCGCGGTTGCGGCAGCGATCGGCCGCCGGCCGGCGCCGCGTTCCCCCGCGCCGGATTCCGCCACCGAGGAGATTCGCGAAACCGTCGCCAGCCTGACCCCGACCCAGCTTAAGGTCCTGCTCGCCGTGCTCGACGGCCAGCTCAACAAGCAGATCGCGCATAATCTGGGAATTAGCGAGGCGACGGTGAAGGCGCATATGACTGCAATCATGCGCAAGCTCGACGTTCGCAACCGCACCCAGGCGGCCCTCGTCGCGCGGTCACTCGGGCTCGATCTCGCGCACTGACAGCGCCGCCAGAAACGCCTCGATCGCGGCCGCCGCGACGGGTTTCGCAAGGATCGTTACCCCCAGTTCGGCCGCGCGAGCGCGCATGGCGGCGCCATTCTCCGCCGTCACCAGAAGCGCCGGCAGACCGGGGTGCCGCATCCGCAACTGCGCGATCAGGTCGAGCCCGTTGGCGCCGTCGTCAAGCTGATAATCGACGAGTGCTGCATCGAAACGTCCCGGTGCCGCGAGAGCATCGCCCGGTCCGCGCGCGCCGACCGCGTCATGCCCCATGCGCGCGAGCAGGGCGAGGCTCGCCTCGACGATGCGCTCGTCATTGTCGACCGCCAGAACACGCAGCGACTGCGGCGCCCGGTCTTCCGTCGCTGTAATCTTGGGGGAAGCGATCGGCACCTCTCCGGTCTCGGCGGCCGGCAGATAGAGGCTGAAACGGCTGCCGCGTCCCGGCGCCGACCGCACCTCGATCCGCCCACCGAGCAGCCGCACGATGCGGCGCACGAGAGCAAGGCCGAGCCCCAGGCCCTCGACCTCCACCTCGCCGAGCCGCACGAATTCGGAGAATATGTCCTCGATCTGCGCATCGGCAATACCGACGCCGGTGTCGATGACGTCGATCCGCCAATCGCCGCCGCGCCGCCGCACCCCGACAAGGACGCCGCCGCGTGCGGTGTAGCGAACCGCATTGCCGATGAAATTCTGCATCACCGACCGGAGCAGCCCGGCATCGCTTTCGACGGTGCCCGGCATCGCGCCGATGCGCAGCCGGAGGCCCTTGGCCTCGGCCATCGGACGGAAGGTTTCGGCGAGATCGCTCAAAAAGGGTGCAAGCGCGATAGCGGCGGGTTCGGGCGTCACTCCGCCCGCATCGAGCCGGCTGATATCGAGCAGCGAGCGCAGCAGGTCTTCCGCCGCCACCAGCGCGCTTTCGACGCGGCCGATCAGGTCGTGCTGCGCTGCGCTGGCGTCGCGTCCGAGCGCGGCGGTGAACAGGCGCGCGGCATGGAGCGGCTGCAGAAGATCATGGCTCGCCGCGGCGAGAAAGCGCGTCTTGTCCTGATCGGTCCGCGCGAGGCGGCGGTTGGCATCGCTGAGCTCGCGCGTGCGATCGGTGACCCGCTGTTCGAGCTCCTCTAGCGTGCGGCGCAATTCCTCGCGCATCCGGGCTTCTTCGCTGATGTCGGTGAAGGACATGACATAGCCGCCGCCGGGCATCGATCCGCCGACTATCTTGATGACGCGGCCGTCGTTGCGGTGCCGTTCGACGCTGTGCTCTTGCCCGCGGCGCAGATGTTCGAGCCGCTTTTCGACATGATGCGCGACATCGCCCGGTCCGAAATCGCCCTGTTCAGCGTTGTGCCGGATGAGATCGGCGACGGGTACGCCGACGCGAACCAGACCGGGGGGGTAGTTGAACAGTTCAAGATAGCGGCTGTTCCACGCGACGAGGTTGAGGTCGGCATCGACGACGCTGATTCCGGCGCCGACATTTTCGAAGGTCGCGGCGAGCAAGCGGCGCGAAAAGCGCAAATTCTGTCCGCCTTCGTCGAGCAGCCGCGTCACTTCGTCGAGGCTGAGCTGACCGCCTGCAAGCGCCGAGGCGACGAGCGCGCGCGCCGAGGAGGCACCCACGACCTGCGCGATCAGTTCGCGGGCGCGCCGTGCCGCCTGCCGGTCCACCGGATGGCTGCGATCGGCGCCCGGAAAGGCCTTGCCCGCCTGTTCCTCACCGACGAAGCTTCCGGTGAGCTGCGCAAGATCGGCGAGGTTGGTGATCGGTCGCTGCGCGCGGACGAAGCGCGGCAACGGCGGCGTCTGCACCTTGCGCGCGGCAATCGCGGCATAGACGATCAGATTGGCGCCGACGCTCCAGATGACGCCGTGCGAGAGCGGCGCGGCGCCGCCAATCCCGAGCAGGCGCAGCGGATCGATAGCGGTCCCTGCCAGCGCGTCGAGCCACGCGGTCGGGACGACCGGCGGCAATGCGAGCGTGTAGAGCCAGAGCGCCAATCCCACCGAAAGGCTGGCGCGTGCCGCGAGTGAATCGCGCCCCTTGCCGGTTGCCGCGAGGATGAGATGCGGGGTGAACTGCGCCATGGCGGCAAAGGCGATGAGACCGATGGAGGCGAGCGAATCCTGTGCCGAAACGAGCAGCGCCCAAACGAGTCCCATTGTCAGGATCGCAAGGATCGACAGCCGCCGGATCGTCAGCATCCGCCGCCCGATCGCCCCCGATTCGGTCGTCGCCGGCCCGCGCATCAGGGTCGGGAAGACGAGGTCGTTCGATACCATCGTCGCCAGGGCGGTCGAATCGACGATCGCCATCGACGCCGCCGCGCTGACCCCGCCGAGCAGCGCCGCAGCGAGGACGAAGCCGAAGCCCTCGGCCGCGGGCAGTTCGAGCACATAGACGTCGGGGGCGATCGCCGGGCCGAGCACGGTCAACCCCGCGAGGGCAATCGGCAGGACGACGAGCGCCATCGTGCCGAGATAGGCGGCAAGGCCGAAGCGCGCGCGCACGAGGTCGTCGGGCTGGCGCGCTTCGACCAGTCCCATGTAGAATTGCCGCGGCAAGGACAGGATGGCGGGCATCGCGATCAGGACGATGATCGCGACATTGAGCGTCAGCCCTTGCGGCTCGAACCGCGATTGCAGCGCCGAAAAGCCCTCGATCACGCGTTGCGGCGGGGTGGCGGCGAGTACGGCCACCGCCACGCCCGCAACCGCGACGAGCGCAAGCAGCTTGATCGCCGATTCAAGGCCGATCGCGTAGAGCAGCCCTTCGCTGCGGCCCGCGAGTTCGAACCGCCGCGCCCCGAACAGGATCGCGAACAGCGCCAGCAGCGGTGCCGCAACCAGCATCGCCTGCGCCGCGACATCGGCGCCCGACACGATGCTGAGCGCGGCGCCGATAGAGCGAAGCTGCAACGCGATATAGGGAATGGTGCCGAGCAGCGCGATCACCGTCACCAACCGCGCGACGACGACATCGTGGCCGAAGCGCGCAGCGATGAAGTCCGATACGGTCGTCGCCTGCTCCTCGTGAACCGCCTCCGACAGACGGCGCAAAAAGCGCGGCGCGGCGAGCAGCAGCAGCATCGGCGCCGCATAGATGGGCAGATAGCTCCACCCGTCGCGCACCGCGCTGCCGACCGCACCATAGAAGGTCCAGCTCGTGCAATAGACGCCGAGCGCCAGCGTATAGGCGCGGTGACGCAGGGTGGGACGCCGCGCGAGCGCCGCACCACGCGTCTCGACCAGCGCCGCAATGACGAACAACAGCAGGATCATGGCCAGCGCGAGCAGCGCCGCGGACTGCAAACTCATCGTCGGCTCCTGCCTCGGGCAATCCGGGGGATCGTATCGGGGAAAGCGAGCGGAGCAAGCGGCTTTATCGTGAAGGCGGCGCGCGATGCCGATAAGCGCCGCGCCGATCGAGAGCCTCGCCGACTGCGGACGCAACGCTTGTCCTACTCCTTATCACCGCGGCACGGGCCTAACCCGAGCGCTTCCGGCGATGAAATGTCGCGTGGCATCGGGGGCGGGGCGGGCCGGGCATCGATCTTCGCGGCCCATGTCCGCTTTTGCATCGCCGTCTCGTCTAACGGATTGTCGGATCGCTGCGCATGCCTTGTGCCGCCGGTCCGACAAGAGGACGGGATGGGAGGAAGACGATGCAGAACTGGGTAAGGCCGGGATATTGGACCGCATTGGCATTGGTTGCCGCGCTTGGTTCGGCGCCCGAATGCCGCGCACAATTCGCCGCAGCGAGCGAGCCACCCGAAGATGAATCGGCGCAGGCGAGCTCTCCGAACGGGCCGGTGGCGGCGCCGCGCCGGGCAATCGGCGTCCCCACTGTCGCGGCACAGCCGACTACGATATTGCAAGGCTCCAATCGTGCTGCGCGCGCGGGGAGCAGGCAGACGCCGGAACTTTCCGCAGATTTGGATGCACGCGATGGCAATCGGGATGCCGCAGCCTTGGGCAACGGGTCGGGTCGGGCTTTGCCAGGCGCGGGCGGGCCGCGCAGCGGAGCCGCGGGCGCGCCCCAATCCCGTCTTGGTGGCACCGGCGGGGCGTCGGCCGCCGATGTCGAGCGTGGCTATGATCGTGCGGTCGGCACGCCCGATAATGGCAATGGCGGACCCACCGGCGGCGTCGGCCTTAATTCTGCGGGCGACGGCAATTTGGGGGCCAGTGCCGGTCTGCTGAATTCGGTGGCGGGGCTGGGGGGCAACGGCAACGGCGGCAGCGGCGGCAACTCGGCGCAGGGCGGCACCAATTCGGGCAGCACCGGGAT
>LULJ01000921.1_pt1 | contig 32464 bp, 29 predicted proteins | sample 728171 | NCBI WGS metagenome assembly LULJ01 (sample SAMN03860292, study PRJNA289734) | marine metagenome | biome: seawater column; feature: ocean; material: water; isolation source: Red Sea water column Station 169 - depth 25m | place: Saudi Arabia: Red Sea | collected 2011-10-15 | depth 25 m
GTATAACCTACGATTTAAGAATTTAAAAGGGATAATAAAAACTAGCTATCTTGGTGATAACTAAATACTTACTTTTGTAATATATCAAAACACATTGGCGGACCGATATATCAAATAAACGCCACCGATACACAGCAGAATAAGTGTGACCACGCGAAATTTATCTTGATTTAAATAACGTTGGATGCCGACTCCAAATATCATACCGATCATGGCAGGTAAAACCATAAAAGTTGACAGAATTCCTGTATCTTTATTAAAAACGCCCGTGTACAAATGTGCAAACAATAAAAAAAATGAGCTTAAGGCAAAGGTCAAGCCTTGCACCAATATTTGTCTTTTCTTTGACGTACCAATTGACGTCAAGTAAAGAACAGTTGTTGGTCCCCAAATTCCGGTTCCGCCTCCAAGCAAGCCGGTAATTGCTCCAGAAATACCCGACAGAGCTCTAGAATTTGTCCTTTTGGGTGCCCGAATATTTACTAACTGTAAAAGAGATAACAGTAAGACTACAGCGCCGATACCGGCTATTAAAATATTAAGATTGGCTGCAGCAAACAAATTTGCACCAACAAATAATCCAATCAAACATGCAAATAAAAAAAATCTAAAGTCCCTGATACTTTTTACGAGCTCTGCTGTTCCAAACAAACTTACTTGGTAAATATTTGTTACGAGTGTCGGCATAATTAAAACCGCAAGTCCTAACAAAGGCATACCAAGTGCTGCAGAACATCCCAAAATTATCATTGGCATTGCAAAACCAACTATACCTTTAATGAAACCCGCTACAAAACATACTGTTACAAAAAACAAAACAGTTGACGTTTCAAATTGGTGAATCACATTAAGCATTGTGGAGCAATAGATCTTACATCACGCTGCGGCGCAATATTTCGCCACGTAATTTTAGAACAATTTGCCACACTTCTTTGTATTTAAGTTGCGCTGCAAGTGCAAAATGTATATGAAACGAGGAAATTGAGAAGGACTGATTCATGGCACATGATGGACAAGATTTAGCGTTTCATTTGGATAACTCTTGGATGATCGTTGATTTGCTAACAAAAACTCGGCGGGCAGCAGATGAATTAAGCACCCTTTTTGAAACCGCTAGACAACAAATGAAAGCTCAAATTGTTGTTGATGGAAAAACTTCAGGCAAACTTTTGGAGGAAAACCAGGACGCAGTTCATGGTCTAGCGTGGCTTGCAACATATGCAACCGCGATGCAACAGATGCAAAATTGGGCGGAAAAATTGCACTGTGATGGCGAGTTTGGTGAAATTGAACAGCTTCTCCATCAGATTGGGACCAGTGAATATCATGCACAAGTATACCAATGTCGCAGGGAGAAATCGTGCGTCTGAGTGACATAGGGATTTCTGAGGCGGCCATCGATAAATATCAATCTGCAGAAGTTGTAGAGTTATCGAATAAAGGCAACAGCCAAGACGCTCGCATGAGGCTGGTCCGCTTGATGCAAGATCATTCTGCAGAAATTATCACAGGCAAGTCTGGACTTGATGACGAATTAGAAATGATACGTGAGCAGTTTCGTAAGTTTTCTATCGATAAGGTGTTACCAAATGCACATGAGTGGCACCTAAACGATGAGTTAATCCCTATTGAAATAATAGAAGAACTAGCAGAGCTGGGTGTTTTTGGCCTTACCATTCCAGAGGAGTATGGCGGATTGGGCCTCTCAAAGGCCTCCATGGCAGTGGTATCTGAAGAGCTGTCTCGTGGTTACATCGGGGTGGGATCCTTGGGAACCCGTTCAGAGATTGCCGCAGAATTGATTGAATGCGGTGGAACAGAAGAGCAGAAACAGCATTGGCTTCCCAAAATCGCAATGGCAGAAATACTACCAACTGCCGTTTTTACTGAACCTAACACTGGTTCAGATTTAGGTAGCCTCCGAACCAGAGCCACAAAAGATGAAAATGGCGATTACGTCGTGACTGGAAACAAAACCTGGATTACCCATGCATCTAGAACTCACGTCATGACATTACTTGCAAGAACTGATCCCGACAGCAAAGATCATCGAGGATTATCAATGTTTCTTGCAGAAAAAACACCGGGCGATGATGAAAATCCTTTTCCTACTGATGGGATGTCTGGTGGAGAGATTGAAGTATTAGGTTACCGAGGTATGAAAGAATATGAAATTGCCTTCGATAACTTTCATGTTAACAAATCTAATCTTTTGGGCGGGGAAGAGGGTAAGGGCTTTCGCCAATTGATGAAAACGTTTGAAAGTGCAAGAATTCAAACTGCGGCGCGCGCTGTGGGTGTTGCTCAGCAAGCAATAGATCTTTCTTTTCAGTATGCCTTAGACAGAAAACAATTCGGGAAGGCATTAATTGAATTCCCACGTGTAGCAAGTAAGCTCGCCATGATGGCCGTGGAAACTACAATAGCGCGACAGCTAACTTACTATTCTGCATTTGAAAAAGATAATGATCGAAGGTGTGATCTCGAGGCGGGAATGGCTAAACTCTTGGGAGCGCGAGTTGCTTGGGCTGCCGCAGACAATGGTCTCCAAATTCATGGTGGTAACGGTTTTGCTTTAGAATATCAAATAAGCCGTGTTCTTTGTGATGCTAGAATACTAAACATTTTCGAAGGTGCTGCGGAAATTCAGGCTCAAGTTATCGCCAGAAGACTTATGGAGTGAATCTGCACTCAAAGTTCGTTGAAATTTTTCTATGTGATTAAGCTATGGTATGTTTTTTGGTATGAATGCCTCTGGGATTTTATCAACACCATCGCAGATCAAGGAAATAAGTACGCTAGCCTTCTTGGTCGAACATCTGCCCACCGTTTAATAGGTTGGTGTTTTCGTAGTTCGGGAATAATGCTTCTTGAATTTTCAATAAGCCTGTCCAAGCCTTCATCCGTTGCATTTGGTGAGCTGAATTCATTTTCAGATGTGGATCCGACAGCCAAAGTACCATTGGAATGCGGTACAAAATGAACAGACTTTGCAAAAACTTGAGGATAATCCATACATTTAAAACTAAATAATGCCGCCTGACCTTTGACCGCTGTTCTAAATTTTGTTTTAGTTAACTTGGAAATTCTATCTAAATCATGTACCCCAGTCGCCCAAACTGTTTTTGCATTCAAGTTTTTTATTGGCTCCGTTTCAAAAAGCCCCCCGTGCTTTTCAATTGCCCTAGCTAGGCTAAAGCATGCATCTCTTGGATTGATGCGAGCAGATAAATTATCAAAAACCCATTTTTTTGTTTTTGACGCTATTGCCCATGGGCCACTACTATCAATAATCTGCCATTTTGCTAATCCACGCCAAAGATGTTTCGAGTTTTCCTGCCTATTTTGAGCGAGAAGTAAAGCTTTTTCATCATCAATTGGTTGAAGACGACCTAATCTCGCATACCCTGAATTCACACCAGATACTAAATCCACATCATTCCAAAATTTTTCTGAATTAACTAAACTTTGAAATTGAAACTGCTTTTTTGAATTCCAATTTTCTGGAACATGTGGTGCGAGCGCGCCGACTATTCCCCCACTTGCCGTACTCGCAATGCCATTGGGATCAATTATGCATACTTTTAGGCCACGTTTTGCAGCTTCCCAAGCTACCGTTAATCCTAAAACGCCAGCTCCTCTAACAACTAGATCAACCATTGCTATTTAATTCCGATTAGGTGCAATATATTTATCGTTCAACTTATCTTTTCACAAGGTGACCATGCCGAAAAAATATGCAACTCTTTCATGGCATGACGAAACAGTGCCAATTTCGGATAAATTTGATGACGCTTATTATTCCTTAGAAAATGGACTGTTAGAAACGAATTATGTTTTTCTTGAAGGGAATAACCTTCCAAAACGGCTAAATGACGGTTTTCTAATAGCAGAATTAGGTTTTGGAACAGGGTTAAATTTTCTAGCAACATGTGCAGCTTGGAATAAATCATCAAAAACAGGGAAATTTGATTTTGTTAGTTTTGAAGGATATCCAATAAGCCGTCCTGATCTACGGAAGGCACATATACTTTTCCCAGAGTTAACAGAATATGCAGAAACTCTTCAAGACAGATGGGAAGAAATTCTTGAAGGTAATCTAGTGGATTTTGGATTTGCAAGCCTTCGAGTATTTACAGGAGATATTTCAAGTACATTGATAGAGTTTAATTCAGAAGTTGATTGCTGGTATCTTGACGGATTTGCACCAAGAAAGAACCCCGAAATGTGGACAGATCATATTCTTAAATTGGTTGCTTTAAGAACAAAAAATGGGGGAAGCTTTTCGACATACACAGCCGCTGGGCATGTTAGGCGTTCGCTAGAACTATTAGGTTTTGAGGTAATTCGACAAAAAGGATTCTCAAAAAAAAGGCATATGATAAGAGGGACAAAAATCGCTAATGACTAAACAAAACGAGCGTCTTGGAATATTGTTAATGATAATAACAACAATTGTTTTTGCTAGCCAAGACGGACTGTCAAAATACCTAGCCACTGAATATAACGTTTATATGGTCGTAATGATACGCTATTGGTTCTTTGCTGCCTTTGTAATTTCCATGTCTAGCCGAAGAACTGGTGGAATAAAGCGCGTCGCAAAAACTAAATCGCCGATACTGCAAATTTTTAGGAGTCTAATTTTAGTAGCTGAAATGTGTATCACAATCCTTGCATTTACCTTGTTGGGACTAGCAGAGACACATGCAATTTTTGCTTCTTATCCATTAATTATTGCAATGCTGTCAGGACCGATTTTAGGTGAGTATGTAGGTTGGCGTAGATGGTTGGCCATTTGTGTCGGTTTTATTGGTATTCTAATCATTCTCAATCCAGGCAACGGTATTTTTAGCCCTTATGCATTGGTGCCACTAGCGGGCGCTATTCTCTTTGCAATATATGGATTACTCACTCGCTACGTCGGTCAGTATGATGATTCAAGCACCTCTTTTTATTGGACTGGGGTTGTAGGATCTATTGCAATGACTGTAATTGGATTGAATTTTTGGGACCCGGTATCAAGATCCGACTGGAGTGTAATGTTGCTTCTGTCCGCATCTGGAGTGGTCGGTCATTATCTATTAATTAAGTGTTATGAAGTTGCAGAAGCAAGTGCAATTCAACCATTTGCATACTTGCAGTTAATTTGGGCGTCCATGATTGGTATCATCATTTTTGGAGAGCAAATAACAACGAACGTTTTAATTGGTGCGTGCATCATCGTGGGTGCGGGTTTATTCACTCTGTGGCGTGAACGAAAAGTAAGCTGAACTACCTAAGAATTCAGAGAATTCATGATCTATTTCTTTACCCACTACTAAGGTTTTATAAAGGGTCAAACTTTCCGTAATACGCATCACGTAATTGCGAGTTTCTCTGAATGGAATCATCTCTACCCAGTCTATTAAGTTTGTTTTTCGGTCCAGCGGGCTTCCCAGATGCTGAATCCACTTATCGGCATTGGAAGGCCCAGCATTATAAGATGCTGCAATTAGAATAGGATTACCACGATACCTGTATGATAATTCTTGTAGATAAGTCGCTCCAAGTAAAACGTTGTATTTCCAACTCGTTGTTAAGGACTCTTCTTCGAATGGTATCTTTAAATTCTTAGCCATTTCTTGAGCTGTACCTGGCATCACTTGCATCAATCCCAATGCACCCGCAGACGACTTCGCATATTGGTCAAACTCACTCTCACGTCTGGCAACAGACAATAGGAGGTCAACAGGAACTGCCCACTGATAATCCGCCATTTCATGGAGAGCAAAATAGGAATCGAACACTATAATTCCCATTCTGGCCTGGCGTTTACCAAATCTAATTTGAATATGCGGATCGTCTAACTCTGATAAAAAGCTCTCCAGTTTTAAAAGGTTATGCTCTGATAAATTTTCAGAAAGGTGTGTTAAAAATCGTTCCGCTAGACCATTCTCTTCTGCTGCTAACATTAATATTGCAGCTTGGAAGACAGTCGATTGTATAAATTCTGCATTCCTCCACTGAAGCTTGATGTTAGGATCCATAAGATCATACGGTAAAGATCGACCAAGCTTCTCTAACGCCAACTGACCGTAATAAGTAGTATAGTTTTCCGATGCCCTATCATATGCACGTCTTGCACTTTCGAGATTGTTCAAATCTTCGTGGGCACGACCCAACCAGTAAAAACCACGACCAATAGAGATTGGGCTCTCAACGACTTCTGTAAAGTTTTGAAAATGGTCAAGTGCAGAATTAGGGTCCTTAAGTTTCCGTAGAGCTATGAAACCTGCCAGCCACTCCAAACGCGCTTTCAATTTAGCATCTTCGACAAAATGACCACTTAATACACGATATGACGTTTTGTAATCACCATCCCAAAGTAGCTGTCTCGCTAACTTCTCACGTGTTGCACCCCATATCTCTGGACGACCTAAGTATTCCTTTTTATCACTCAATTCGTACAAAAGTTGGAACGCTCGATCATCATAACCAAATTTCAAGCGCCATTTGAACCTAGCAAAGTTTAAAACAGGATGATCGCGTAAGGTCTCAGGCACCCTATTAATTAACGTATTCACTCCATCCTTTTTATATTTTCTCAGAGCCACAACAGCTTTTACAAGCTTTTTATAATCATCTGATAACAAAGGGATAAGATCATCTAAGGCGTCAAAAGCATCTCTCCATAATAATTCAATGGATCTCTCATCATGAAGCTGAGATAACGCCACATCATATTTCTTCAGGTAAACAGTTTGTAAATCTGGGTCCATGAGCTCAGATATCCACTTATCCTGAACAATCAATTCAGCTTTATTAGTTTGACCTGTTTTTAAAAGAGCATCCGCATAAATAGTAGCCGCACTTGGTGAAATGGGTGGATTTTTGTCAAACCAACTCAGAATTTCATTACGACTACTTTCAAAGAAAACTTGCTCCCCTTTTTCTTTTAAATAAGGCAAACCCGGCCAATCCTGGTTACGCTGCAAAAATTCCCTCAATTCTTTGGGACTTCCTCGACCAGATCTGAACTCATGCCACAGAATAATATCTCTAGCCACTTTTCCATCTGCTTCTGCAAATTGTTTTGCTTCATACCAGTAGCCAGAGCGCATCGCTTCAAGAGCTTTTTCTAAAGGACGCCTATTAGTATCTTGGGCAGACACCCCAGTATTAAAAACAAGCACAAGAGAAATCAAAAAGTATAGTGTTTGTCGGACTTTACTTAATATCTGCATTTTCAATTCTGGTAATTATGGTTTTTAATAAGTTTACTTGAGCTTTAATCACGGTTAAACCAAGTTGTGAATTGATCAAAAACTTTTTTAAATAATTTTAAAAGTGTTTCAAGAGGAGATGAACATGCTGAAAGGTTCAATGCCAGCATTAGTGACACCATTTGAAAACGGGGAACTCGATCTCAATACACTTGAAAATTTGGTGGATTGGCACATTGAACAGGGGAGCCATGGTTTGGTTCCTGTTGGTACAACTGGTGAAAGTCCAACACTGAGCCATGAAGAACATGAAATTGTAGTTTCAACAGTTGTTCAGAAGGTAAACGGGCGTATTCCGGTTATTGCTGGCGCCGGCTCAAACAATACACTCGAAGCGCTAAATTTCATGAAGCATGCAAAAATGGTTGGAGCGGATGCTGCACTTGTCGTTACCCCTTATTACAATAAGCCCACTCAGGCAGGCCTTATAAAGCATTTTACAGAGCTTCATGATAAATGCGAACTTCCCATAGTCATTTACAATATACCTGGGCGATCATCAATTGATATGAGCCCTGAAACAATGGGTCGTTTGGCCAAGTTACCAAGAGTTATTGGTGTTAAAGATGCAACCGGTGATTTAGCAAGAGTATGCGCCCAGCGTATTACATGTGGAACTGATTTTTTACAAATATCTGGTGAAGACGCGACTGCTCATGGATTTAACGCTCAAGGTGGTGTCGGCTGTATTTCTGTCACGGCAAATGTGGCACCAAAATTATCCGCACAACTACAGGCTGCAACATTAGCTGGTGATTACGACAAAGCTCTTGAATTACAAGATAAACTCATGCCCTTGCATCATGCAATTTTTACTGAACCTGGGCTTGTGGGAGTAAAGTACGCAATGAGTCTTTTAGGTTTATGTTCAGACGAAGTAAGGCTGCCACTAATACCACTAAGTAATGAAACAAAAAAACTCATTAAATCTGCAATTCAGACTGCAGGCTTGACTTAGTTTTTACATTTTCGAGAAACTAATTACTCATCATTCGAGTTAAAATGATCATTTAAGTGCTTCAGTTAAGCTCATACCGTTTACTGTGCTTCTAAACCACCTCTTTAGAATGGCCCTCTCATGATCCTCCATGTAAGTTACATTGGCTGGAGGCATTGCATGAGAAATAGCAGAGTGAAGGTATATTAATTTAGCATTTTTGGTGATGTCGTTTGGTGTTTCTAAGTAGACATCGCCTGGTGCCCAATTAACTCCCTCCCATACTGGTTCTCTTGCGTGACACATAGAGCACCTACTCACAACAATATCGATTGTTTCAGAAAACTCCTCCGCACTTTCGAAAGCGACTTGCTTCTCATTTATCCGTGCCGCTTCCTTTTCTGAAATTATTGTGGGTGCAATAGATAACCACATTATAAAAATAGAAATTATTATTGTAACTGGCCAAGTCCATATAGGATTTCCTGCTCGGGCATGAATTGTATTAAAATAATGCCTTATTGTGACGCCCATAAGAAATACAAGGGCCGCAATTACCCAATTCCATTCCGAAGCAAAAGCAAGAGGATAATGGTTTGAAAGCATCAAAAAAATTACTGGTAATGTTAAGTAGTTATTATGTGTTGACCTTAACTTTGCGATCTTACCAAATTCTGGATTGGGAGTGCGCTTTGCAAATAAATCATCCACAACAATTTTTTGGTTAGGAATTATAACCAGAAAGACATTTGCAGTCATTATTGTAGCCGTGAACGCTCCCAAATGCAAAAAAACTGCTCTGCCGGTAAATATTTGATTGTAGGACCATCCCATTACCACAAGAATAAAAAATAGAACTACCATTAATAACGAAGGATTATTTCTAAACCTCGACTTACATAAAAAGTCATAAATGAACCAACCGATTACAAGGGAAGCTGCAGATATTATGATCGCCTGCCATAATTCAAGATCTGATTTAGCACTATCGATCAGGTAAAGTTCACCACCGACCCAATAAATAACCACCATGAGCGCAAACCCAGATAACCAAGTCGAGTAACTTTCCCACTTAAACCAAGTCAAATGGTCAGGAACTTCACTGGGTGCGACTGAATATTTTCGAATATGATAAAATCCACCACCATGAACTTGCCATTCTTCTCCCTGAACACCAGGCGGTAACTTGTTATTTTTCTGGAGGCCAAGATCTAACGCTATAAAATAAAAAGATGATCCTATCCATGCAATTGCTGTTATTACATGTAACCAACGAAGAGCAAATTCTAGCCAATCCCAAACTACTATTATTTCCGCCAAATTATTAACCTTAATAAAATCATATATTAACCACTTTACGGACGATTAGCTTCCTCGGTATGTGGAATACCCGAAGGGAGATAATAGGAGTGGAACGTGATAGTGCTTATTTTCGCTCATTCCAAAACGAATAGGAACCAAATCGAGAAACACAGGCTCGTTATAAACTTGTTTCAATTGCCTGTAATAATCTCCAACATGAAAGATTAGCTCAAATGTTCCTAACCTAAAATCTTTTTCTGCCAAGACAGGCTGGTCTGTTCGTCCATCCGCATTTGTGATTAAAGAACACACTTCTTTGCCGCGGCCGTTATAATATTCAAAAAAATCAATTTTTAAATTAGCCGCCGGCGTTCCTCGGCTCGTATCTAACGCATGAGTTGTTAAAAACCCGACCATTCTATAGCTCCAAAAGGGATTAATTTTTTAAGTAATACATAAAGGATACTATGTTGAGACTAATTCATTAAAAAGTATGTTTCAAAATAAAAATTAGAGTATAAGTCATTAAAATTAATAAAGTTGGAGTCCTAAGTGGATCGTTATGAAAGAGATTTGATCGGCTATGGTCAAAACATACCAAAAGTTAAATGGCCTAATAACGCAAAAATTGCTGTCCAATTTGTCATAAATTATGAAGAAGGTGGAGAAAACTGTATTTTACATGGAGATGATGCATCTGAAGCTTTCCTATCTGAAATTATTGGAGCCTCTCCATGGCCAGGTCAAAGACACTGGAATATGGAAAGTATCTACGAATATGGTGCAAGATCTGGTTTCTGGCGTCTTCATAGATTATTCACCAAAATGCAAATACCAGTAACGGTTTACGGAGTTACATCCGCGCTTGCAAGGAGCCCAGAACAAGTACAAGCTATGCAAGACGCAGACTGGGAAATAGCCAGCCAGAAAGAGCGCAGATACAAGAAGCCATACGATTACACCAGAGGATTACCGGTCAAAGGCCATATGGCTGGTATACAGGAAGATGTTCAGCGAATACCGTAAGATTGGTATCAAATGAAGGAGGATTTGATTACATTTCTGACAGTTATGCAGATGATTTACCATATTGGATAGATATTGATGGCCATGATCAATTAATTATCCCTTATAATTTAGACACAAATGATATGAGATTTGCGACTGCACAAGGTTTTTCAACTTCTGGGCAGTTTTTTGATTATTTAAGAGATACTTTTGATACTCTATATTCTGAGGGGGTGGAAGGATCTCCAAAGATGATGTCAATTGGCTTGCATTGCAGACTAATCGGTAGACCTGGAAGGATTACTGCCATAAAGCGATTTATTGAACATACAACTTCATTCAAAGACGTTTGGTTCGCAAAACGAATTGAGATTGCGCAACATTGGCAAAGACACCATCCACCCAAAAGGTTTGAAAAACCATCAAAGATGTCGCAAAAAAAGTTTGTTGAAACGTTTGGTGGCATTTTCGAAAAATCGCCTTGGATTGCGGAAAAAACTTGGGATACTGAATTGGGACCCGCTCACGATACGATCCAAGGTTTACACAGCGCATTCTGTCGCATCTTCCGAGCAGAAGAAAAGGAAGTTCGTTTAAAAGTTTTAAAAGCTCATCCAGAATTGGCTGTAAAACTTTCCAAAACTGAGCAGCTGACAAAAGAAAGTCAAAACGAACAGGCAAGTGCAGGTTTAGACAACTTAACATCTGAAGAATACGAACAATTCGCCGAGCTAAATAGATCTTACAAAGAGAAATATGGTTTTCCCTTCATTATTGCGGTAAAAAACCACAGCAAATCAGAAATTTTAGATAATTTTATTTCTCGTATTAAGAATACAGCAGAAATGGAATTCAATGAAGCATGTGCGCAAGTGGAACGGATTGCAGAAATTAGGATGCTGGATATAATTTAATGGCACAGAAAATTATAACTGAGCCCCTGACAAAGACAAATTTTCAGGATTTTGGAGAGGTCATCGATACTGGCGGTGATCCAGATATGCTGATTAATCAAGGTGTATGTGAAAGATATCACGACAGAGCTAAAATAGATGTAGGACCCGATGGAAAAGTCGGTTTGAGCTTATTCAACTCAGAACCACGCTCATTGCCATTAGTCCTTAAAATGATGGAGCGACATCCTGACGGAAGCCAAGCCTTTATTCCTATGTCTACGAATGGATTTTTAGTCATAGTTGCAAATGATAAAAACAATAAGCCTGGTGCCCCCAAAGCGTTTGTATCGGCGCCTGGTCAAGCGATAAACTTTTTTAAAGGGACCTGGCATGGCGTGTTAACTCCCTTAAGTGAACCTGGTCTCTTTGCAGTAATCGATAGAATTGGAAAATCTCAAAATCTAGAAGAATTTTTCTTTGACGTACCATATATAGTTGATACTGTCTAAGGCGTCTGCCTTAAAAACAGGCAGAACGCTAAGTTTACTAGTCAAATAGGGAGACTAAAATGACTGACAATGCTCTGGGTTCCAAAAGTGATCCCAACATAACACCCCCAATGGGTCAAGCAGCCCCACTGGGATTACAGCATGTCTTGGCCATGTTCGCATCAAACGTAACTCCGTCCATAATTGTTGCGGGAGCAGCAGGACTGCAATTTGGTGGTGCAGAGCAAGTATATTTAATCCAAATGGCAATGCTTTTCGCTGGCATAGCAACATTATTTCAAACCGTTGGGTTTGGCCCGGTAGGAGCCAGGTTGCCGATAATGCAAGGTACAAGCTTCGCATTTGTTGGTGTTTTAGCAGGTATTGCTGCAACTCAAGGCCTCGGTGTGGCTTTAACTTCCTGTATTATTGGTGGCTTAATTCATTTTGCCTTGGGTTCAGTTATTGCAAATATTCGGTATTTATTTCCGCCACTTGTCACGGGGCTAGTTATCCTCGCAATCGGCCTTTATTTGGTACCAGTCGGTATTAAGTATGCAGCGGGTGGAGCAGCAGATTTCCAAATGGCAGCAGAAAGCTTTGGCTCTTTAATGCATTGGACAGTTGCACTTACAGTCATTGTGGTTGCTCTTGGATTTAAGTTCATGACAAAGGGAATTTTATCAAATGCCGCAATACTGCTGGGCTTAATCGCAGGTTATCTAGTGGCCTTTATGTTTGGTATGGTTAATTTTGCAGCTGTCGGTAAAGCCAGTTGGGTAACGGGACTTCAAACTCTACCATACGGATTTGAGTTTAACCTAGGAGCAGTGATAGGCGTAACGATAGTTTCAATTGTTTCAGCGGTTGAAACCATTGGCGACACTTCAGCGACCGCTAAAGCTGGAGCTGGTCGTGAGGCCACTGACGAAGAAATATCTGGTGCTACATATGCAGATGGCCTCGGAACGGCTGTCGCAGGAGTTTTTGGCGGTCTGCCTAACACTTCTTTCAGTCAGAATGTGGGCATCGTGGGTATGACCGGTATTATGAGCAGGCACGTAGTTACAATCGCAGGTGCAATTATGGTTGTGTGCGGATTAATACCAAAAATAGGAGCAATCATTGCTTCTATGCCTCTCCCAGTTCTGGGTGGTGGCGTGATTGTAATGTTTGGTATGGTGGCAGCTGCTGGACTTAACGTACTAAGCGAAATAAAAATGTCTCGCAGAAATATGATTATTATCGCCTTGTCATTGTCTATTGGACTAGGCTTTAATCTGGTGCCTTCAGCAGTGCAATATCTACCAGGCATTTGGAAAACATTAGCTACCTCAGCTGTAGCACCCACAGCATTTTTGGCTATTGTTTTAAACCAAATCATACCAGAAGAATAAAATTAAATTATTACTTTTTGAAACGCCCTGAATTTTCGGGGCGTTTTTTGTTGTATTGATTTCAGCGTGAATCACTGTAACATAAATACATGAATAGTTTCATTCCAATTACTAACTTCCATGGCAATGTAGTTAGTTTTCAAAAACCTGAGCTCACTATTATTTTATCACTGTATGGTCGTATGGTGGCTTCTGGTGAGTGGCGCGATTATGGAATTTCCTCATTAAAAGAGGTTGCGGTATTCTCGGTTTTTAGAAGAACAGCAGAACATCCAATCTACAGGATTGAAAAAAGACCGAAATTGCGAAATCGGCAAGGTCAATATGCGGTTGTTGGCATGGATGGACAAATTCTAAAACGTGGTCACGACCTCAAATCAGTTTTAGGAATTCTAGAACGTAAGTTAATCAAACTAGTTGATTAGTTGCCATCAGACAAATTTTTCAAATATTTTCTTTTTAAACTGGAAAAGAACAAACAAAGAACATATTTATATGTCTATGTTTTCTGAACTATCTGTTACATCAAACTTTAGCTTCCTACAGGGGGCCTCTCACCCTGAGGAATATATGGAACGCGGAGCGCTTTTAGGCTTAAGTGCAATTGCAATTGCAGATGTTAATTCTGTGGCTGGGATTGTACGCGCACATACACATGGGCAAAAAATTAAGGAAACTGTTTCAGAACGCCAACAGATTGAACCATTTGGACCTCCATGCCCAGAGCACCTAAAAGGATATAGTTCGCTACATGTTGAAAATATACCTCGTTTAATACCAGCTGCACGCTTAATTTTTCAAGAAGGTGTTAGTACCACTTCAATTATCCAAACACATGAGGGTTGGAAAATACTTTGCAAGTTAATTTCAAAAGGTCGTTTACGGAGTAAAAAGGGTGAGTGTGAACTAAAAATATCAGATATGCCTAAAAATTTATCTGGGATAAAATTGTTGCTACATGTTCCACAAACTTTACCTAGAAAAAATGCTACTTGGTGGAACAATGTACGACATTTAGTGAGCGAACACAAAGACCGCTTATATTTGGTAATGTCACCATACTATGATGGATTAGACGGAGCTCGTTTTGATAGATTATACCAAATAGCTAAAAGCTTTTCACTACCAGTTGTAGCAAGTTCTTTTCCTTTAATGCACCATGGGAAACGGCGTCGATTGGCAGATGTGTTGTGCGCAATCAAGCAAGGTAAAAAGATTGAACAATTAGGAAAAAATGCTCTGGTAAATGCAGAACAACGGTTAAGAAGTCCTCGAGAAATAAATAAGTTGTTCGCCAAATTTCCAATTGCCATAAAAAATGCGAATAAAATTTCTTCGAATTGTTCCTTTACACTTGATCAACTAAAATATGATTATCCCAAAGAAAGTGGCAGTGGCAAAGCTCCATCAGAGCGACTGAATGAATTAGCGATGAAAGGAATAAAGTGGCGCTACCCACAAGGAGCACCAAAACGTGTAAGTCAAATTTTAAATCATGAATTAAAGCTTATAAAAAAATTAGAATACGAACCATACTTCCTTACAGTAAATGATATAGTTCAGTTCGCCCGTTCACGTAATATTCTTTGTCAGGGAAGAGGGTCTGCCGCAAACTCTGTCTTATGTTATTGTTTAGGTATAACATCGGTAAGCCCTGAAATAGGTACAATGGTTTTCGAACGTTTTGTTTCAGAAGCAAGAAAAGAACCACCTGATATAGATGTTGACTTTGAACATGAGCGTCGCGAGGAAGTAATTCAGCATATATATGAAAAGTACGGGCGCGACCATGCAGGATTATGTGCAACAGTAGTTCACTACCGTGGAAAGCGTGCTGTACGTGAGGTTGGCACAGCTATGGGATTAGCCAAAGACACTATTAGTGCACTTTCCTCACAGCTTTGGGGTTTTTCTAGTAATGGGAAAATTAGTGAAAAATGGTTAAGAGAAATTGGCCTCAATCCAAATGATAGCAATCTGCAAAAAACACTATTATTAGTCCACGAAATAATAGGTTTCCCTCGCCATCTTTCTCAGCATGTAGGCGGTTTTATAATCACAGAGGGTCGTTTAGATGAACTTGTTCCGATTGAAAATGCGAGTATGGAAGGGCGAACTGTAATTTGCTGGGACAAGGATGATATCGATTCCTTAGGAATTTTAAAAATTGATATTTTATCCCTTGGCATGCTGACTTGCCTACGTAAATCATTTGATTTGGTTCACCAACATCTTGGTCATAATTTTGATCTTGCTACTATTCCTGCTGAAGACCCTAAAGTCTACGACATGTTGTGCCGCGCTGATAGTATTGGAGTGTTTCAAGTGGAGAGTCGCGCACAAATGAACTTTCTGCCTAGAATGAGGCCACGCTGTTTCTATGATCTGGTTATAGAAGTGGCAATAGTAAGACCGGGCCCAATTCAAGGTGATATGGTCCACCCTTATATTCGCCGACGCAATGGTGAGGAACAAGTTGAATTCCCGTCAGATGCACTTGGGAGTGTATTAAGTAAGACACTGGGCGTCCCGTTGTTCCAAGAGCAAGCTATGCAAATTGCCATTGTTGGAGCAGGCTTCACTCCAGAGGAAGCAGACAAATTGCGTAGGGCTTTAGCAACCTTCAAAAAACATGGCTCAGTGAGTGAGTTAAGAACCCGATTTTTAAGGGGAATGCGCCAAAACGGCTATGGTAAAGATTTTTCCGAACGATGTTTTTCCCAAATTGAAGGTTTCGGGTCTTATGGTTTTCCTGAAAGTCATGCTGCTAGCTTTGCATTATTAGTATATGCTAGCGCTTGGATAAAATGTCACCACCCAGCAGTTTTTGCGTGTGCTCTATTAAATTCTCAACCTATGGGTTTTTATGCACCAGCCCAAATACTTAGTGATGCAAAGGCACATGATGTTACTATTTATCCAATTTGTATCAACAATAGCTACTGGGATAATACTTTAGAAACAGACAAAAATGGAAAATTAGCATTACGATTGGGTTTCAGACAAATAATTGGATTAACCAAGGAAGATGCATCTTGGATTACTGCTGCGCGTGGAAATGGTTATAGTACTATAGAGGATATATGGCGACGTGCTGGCATTAAATCTGCCACACTAAATCGCTTAGCCGAAGCGGATGCGTTTATATCAATTGGAATAAATCAACGCGAAGCAATTTGGCAAGCAAGTGCCATTCTCAGTAATAACAAATTACCCTTGTTTGATCAGGACATTGATGGTGAAATTATAAAAGAAGCACTCCCCATATTACCCAATATGAGCCTCGGAGAGGCTATTGTGCAAGATTACACTGCTACAAAATTCTCACTCAGGGCCCATCCTCTATCTCTATTACGAGATGTTTTAACGCCACCATATCAAAGTATTAATCACTAAAAAGGTGCTTTTGATCTAAATCTAGAACCAAATCCATTCTCAGGATGTTTCACCCTGAGTTCTTCTGAATGTAACATCATTCTATCGTGTGTACTACCCTCTCCATATATAGGGTCTCCTAGAATAGGATGGCCAAACGCCATGCAGTGAACTCTTAGCTGGTGCGAACGTCCGGTTTTGGGCACTAAACGCAATCTACTTTCATTTTGATTAGAACTTAGTTTGTGCCATTCCGTTAGTGCCAGCTTTCCAGTCTCATGACAAACCATCTGACGGGGTCTATTTGCCCAATCAACAACCAACGGCAAGTCAATTAGACCACTTTTTTGTTTCACTTCTCCAGAAACACGGGCTACATATGTCTTCTTTACTTGACGCCTTTCAAATTGCATCGACAGCGCTCTTTGGGCATACTCTGTTTGTCCAAAAATCATAACACCAGATGTATCCCTATCAAGACGATGAACTAAAAGCGTATTTGGAAAAGCAATTTTTAATCTACTCAGCAAGCAATCTGCCAATTCAATACCCTTGCCAGGAACAGAAAGTAGACCTGCTGGTTTATTCACGACCAAAATATGCGCATCTTCGTGAAGAATATCTAATGGTTCAGTCGGTGGGTTATATTCCATATCAATCCTTCGCCTAAACAATAAAATAAAAAAAGTCTATACTCATGAAATTTTACTTGATTTTTTCATGAACTGCTAACACCGTACCTTTAATTAGTTATTGGTGAGTAATGCATAATTTTGATCCAAATTCATCATCAACCTTGGGTGCTGATCTTCGATCACTACGTAAATCTCGCAAGATGACAATTAAGGAATTATCTACAGCTACAGAAAAATCATTAGGATGGATTAGCCAAATAGAAAGAGATAAGTCTCAACCATCCATCGATGACTTAAAAGACTTGGCTCGCGTTCTTAACGTGCCCCTATCAATATTATTTGGACAATCACGCTCAGGATCAGAGGAAGAGGGGTATATTGTTAGAAAATCAGCTAGGCGGGTCATAGGTTCAAACTCATCTGGTCTTAAAGAGGAGTTACTTTCTCCTGACCTAACTGATGACTTTGAAGTAGTATATTCAACGTTTGAGCCAAATTCAAAACTAGCAAAAAGACAAAAGAGACAAACACAAGAAGTTGGATATGTAATAAGCGGCAGTCTTATTTTGAATATAAACGATAAAGAATTCACAGTTAGTGCAGGCGATAGTTTTAGAATTAAAGGGGAAGCACATAGGTGGGCAAACCCATTTTCAGAACCGTGCAGTATAATATGGGTGATTGCCCCACCAATTTATTAAACAATTGAATATACCTCAAATAAGTTTCTAAGGAGATAAAAATGTCTGAATTTCCAAAATCTGCAAGAGTGGTAATAGAAACGTACCAACATTTTCCACAAGTTGGTCAATAATGAATATGCAGCGTTATTCAACTGAATTATATAGTGGATTGGCGCAAGAAGTAGACTACCCGATGAATTATCATATGACTGGATCAATAAGGCTTGGTCATTCCAAAGAGCGCATGCAAGAATTTGAACGTGCAAAAGGAATGGGACAATATCAAGGTATGGATATTAGTATCCTTGGTTTAGACGAAATTAAGAATAAATACCCATTTATTGAAACTCATGATCTGAAAGGAGCTCTCTACGATCCTAGTGATGGGGATATTGATCCAGCGCAGTTGACACAGGCGTTAGCGAAGGGCGCACGAGACTTAGGCTCAGAAATAATTCGCTTTTGTTCAGCAACTGGCGTCAGCAGAAAAAATGATGAATGGATTATTCATACAACAAAAGGAGATATTCGATGCGAGTATGTCGTTAATGCAGCGGGTTACTACGCTCAAAGGGTTGGAGAATGGTTCATTCCATACGGAGGAAGAACTGTCCCTATGATGGTTATGAGCCATCAGTACCTATTATTTGAGGAAGTTGAGGCCGTAAAAGATTGGTCCACTGAAATGCAACACAAACTTCCACTGCTTCGTGATGTTGATAGTAGCTATTATCTTCGCCAAGAAAAATTTGGTTTCAACCTTGGTCCCTATGAGCGAACTTGTAGAGCCCACTGGGCGCAACCCGACGATCCAATGCCGGAAGATTTTAGTTTTCAGTTGTACCCAGATGATCTTGATCGATTGGAATGGTACATAGAAGATGCATTAGCTAGAGTGCCTCTGTTGGGTGAAGCGGGGGTTAGCAAAGTTATAAATGGACCAATCCCATATGCGCCAGATGGACTTCCTTTGATAGGTCCAATGCCTGGCGTACCGAATGCATTTGAAGCATGTGTATTTACTTTTGGGATCGCTCAAGCCGGTGGGGCAGGAAAAGTTTTATCCGAGTGGCTAATTGAGGGCGAAACAGAATGGGACATGTGGTCATGTGATCCGCGGCGTTACACAAATTATACAGATCATGATTATTGTGTTGCTAAGGGCATGGAAATTTATGGACATGAATATGCTATGCATTTCCCATGGCATGAATGGCCAGCAGGAAGGAATAAAAAACTTTCACCAGCGCATGACCAAATAGTAAAAAAAGGTGGTCAAATGGGTGCATACAATGGTTGGGAGCGTGCAAACTGGTTTGCACATAGCACTGACGATATTTCCGAAAAGACAACGCAAACATGGGAACGTAATGGCCCGTGGGAGCAACGAATTAAAGAGGAATGTTATGCCGTAAGAGATGACGTAGGTGTTTTGGACCTACCTGGTTTCAGCCGCTTTGATATTGAAGGAAAAGGAACTGCAGCATGGCTTCGAGGAAGAATTGCAGGATCATTGCCAAAAATTGGACGTCTTAATTTAGCATATTTTGCAGATACAAGAGGTCGCATATTAACTGAAATGTCAATCATTCGACACTCTGAGGAAAAATTTACTCTCATAACAGCCGCTTCTGCTCAATGGCATGATTGGGAAATAATTAACAAAGCATCTTCTTTAAATATATCCGTAACAGACACAACTGAGAAACTTAGCACTTTGATAGTTACAGGGCCCAAGTCTCGTAATCTACTTGAAAAAATTGGTACTGACGCAGATCTATACCTTCCTTGGTTAAGCCATCATAAAGCAAAAGTATGTGGGAAGCCTTGTCATTTGATGCGTGTTAGTTTTGCGGGAGAATTAGGTTGGGAAATTCACACTGATGTCGAAAATATTTCAACTCTCTACAAAGAAATTAGTGATGCAGGCGCAAAGCCGTTTGGCATGTGGGCTTTAAATTCTCTTCGCATAGAAAAGGGATATCGAGCTTGGAAAGGAGACTTATCAACAGATTACAGCCTGTTAGAGGCTGGTTTGTCGAGATTTATTAAGTTCGATAAAGAAGAGGATTTTCCAGGAAAAGCAGCTTTAGAGATAGAAAGACAGCACGGAAGCAAAAAACAGTTTGTATCACTAATAGTAGAGGCGGGAAAATGTGACGCTCCATATATGTCTACTCTATGGAAAAATAATCAAATTGTGGGAGAGACGACATCTGGCGCATGGGGCTATCGCACGAATTCTTCAATTGCTCTTGGAATGATAAGGAGTGATTTGGCTTCGGCAGGAACAGAAATTGAAATAGAGATTTTTGGAGACCGTCATAAAGCTATTGTCCAACCAGAAGGGTCAATCTGGGATCCAATGAACGAAAGATTGCGCGCATGAAAGAAGCGATAACACTTCTTGATGGATCAGTCGGACAAGAATTAGTTAAAAAATTTGATAAAAAACCAACACCGTTATGGTCAACAGAAATTATGTTAACAAATCCAGAAATGGTATCGAATATCCATAGTGCTTACTTTGAAGCTGGGGCAACTATTGCCACAACAAACAGCTACACAGTACTTCGAGACCGTTTAAAGCACTTCAACCTGGAGCATGAAGTACATAATTTATGGAGCTCTTCAGTTGAAGCCGCCTGCAATGCCCGTAATAATTTTGGAAGTGGTCGAGTTGCAGGTTCAATTGGCCCTTTAATAGCGTCATACCGACCTGACCTCTGCCCTGCAATCGATGAAGCATCAAAAATATATGATGAGAAGATTGCAAATATTGCCCCTAAGGTAGATATATTATTAGTTGAAACGGTCTCTTCTTTAAAACAAGCCAAAGGGGTTTTGGCATCGACAGATAAAGAGAACAAGCCGGTTTGGATATCTTTTAGTGTAGACGATCAAGATGGCACAAAACTACGATCAGGCGAAAACCTAAAAGATATAGAGCCTATTATCAACGATCATTCAATTGAAGCAGTTCTCATCAACTGCTCCCCGCCAGAAGCAGTAGATAATGCATTACCTATCATTTCCAAAATGAATAAACCCTTTGGAGCGTATGCGAATGGATTTTCCAAAATATCAAAAGAGTTTCTAAAAGAGAGACCAACAGTTGATGCGTTGGCAGCTCGTAAAGACTTGGGACCGGAGGAGTATAGTAATTTTGTTATTGATTGGGTCAGGAATGGCGCCACTATCGTTGGCGGATGCTGCGAAATTGGCCCCACTCATATCTCGAAGATCGCAAAAAAGATCCATGAATTAGGATTTCAAATTATATAAGGGCATTAGAGTACGATGATACAGGATAAAGCCAGAGTTATTATTATAGGCGGCGGCGTCATTGGATGTTCAGTAGCCTACCATTTGAGTAAATTAGGCTGGAATGATATAGTTTTGTTGGAGCGCAAACAACTCACTTCTGGAACAACGTGGCATGCTGCAGGGTTGATAGGCCAATTAAGAGCCAGCGCTAATATGACAAAAGGTTGATGTGGAAGAAATTTCTCCGCGCGAAATCAAAAATAGATATCCTCACATTAATCTAGAAAGGATAGTGGGTGGGGTCTTTCTAGGGAAAGACGGACAAGGAGATCCCGCAAATATTGCTTTGGCTCTTGCAAAAGGCGCACGGCAGGAAGGTGCTAAAATTTACGAAGGAGTTACTGCAACAAAAATATTTAAAAATCAGAATAAAGTAACTGGTGTTGAATGGACTAATCGACATGGTGAGAGTGGACGGATCTCCTGTGAAGAAATAGTAAATTGTGCTGGAATGTGGGGTCACAGCGTTGGCAAAATGTTAGGTACAAATATTCCCCTTCATGCATGTGAACATTTTTATATAGTTACTGAACCAATAGCAGAATTAACTCAACTACCGGTGCTTAGAGTCCCGGATGAATGCGCGTATTACAAGGAAGATGCCGGCAAAATGCTGCTTGGGGCATTTGAACCTAATGCGAAGCCTTGGGGTATGTCTGGAATACCCAAAGATTTTGAATTCGACCAACTTCCTGAAGATTTCGAACATTTTGAACCAATTTTGGAAATGGCTGTAAATAGAGTTCCTATGCTTGAGAAAGCTGGAATTCATACGTTTTTTAATGGGCCAGAGAGTTTCACACCGGACGATGCTTACCACCTTGGTCGCTCACCTGAAATGGAAAATGTTTGGGTAGCAGCAGGATTTAATTCAATAGGTATACAATCCGCCGGAGGTGCGGGAATGGCACTCGCACAATGGATGCAAGATAAAGAAAAACCATTCGACTTGGGCGATGTTGATATAAGTCGTATGCAACCTTTTCAGGGAAATAAAAAATATTTATTTGAACGGTCAAAAGAAACACTTGGTCTGCTGTATGCTGATCACTTCCCTTTTAGACAAAAGGAAAGTGCCCGAGGTGTCAGACGAACGCCTTTTCATGAGCATCTGAAGTCCAAAGGCGCTGTCTTCGGAGAGGTAGCTGGTTGGGAACGTGCAAATTGGTTCTCTAACACTGGGCAAAGTGATGAATATCGTTACAGTTGGAAACGCCAGAATTGGTTTGAAAATTCAGCTAGAGAGCACATGGCTGTGAGGGAGCATGTTGGTCTATATGATATGTCTACCTTCGGAAAAATACGAGTAGAGGGTAAAGATGCCGAAAGTTTTCTAAATTATTTATGCGGTGCAAACTTATCTGTCGACATAGGTAAAATAGTATATACCCAATTTTTGAATTCAAAAGGCGGTATAGAAGCAGACGTTACTGTGACTAGACTAAGTGAGACCACGTATTTGATCGTAACACCTGCTGCTACTCGACTTGCTGATGAAACTTGGCTGCGGAGGAATCAAAAGGACTATAGCGTAGTTATTACAGACGTTACTGCCGCAGAAGGAATTCTTGCATTAATGGGACCAGCGTCAAGAGCTTTACTAAATAGTGTTTCTCCAAATAATTTTGAGAATGAAACGAACCCTTTTGGCACCGCACAATTGATTGAAATAGGAATGGGACAAGCCCGTGCCCATAGGGTTTCTTATGTGGGCGAACTTGGATGGGAGCTATACATTAGTAGTGATCAATGCGGTCATATTTTTGAGACGATATTTGATGCTGGGTCAGAACATAATTTAAAGTTATGTGGAATGCACATGATGGACAGCTGTAGGATAGAAAAAGCTTATCGACATTTTGGGCATGATATTACATGTGAAGACCATGTGCTTGAAGCCGGGTTGGGTTTTGCAGTGGATACTGGCAAACCGGATTTTATAGGCAAAAAAGCTGTGATTGATAAGAAAGAATGCGGCTTAGAAAAGAGATTGGTTCAATTCCAACTTATAGACCCTGGGCCTCTATTATATCACAACGAACCAATAATGAGAGATGGCGAAATTGTAGGTTATATCAGTTCAGGTAATTATGGGCATAAACTAGGTGGAGCAATCGGTATGGGATACGTACCTTGTAAAAATGAAAGTCCAGAAGAACTTCTATCATCAAAATTTGAAATAGATGTCGCAGGTACTATTTGTGCGGCGAAAGCGTCGCTTAAACCTTTATACGACCCACTCAGTAAACGTACAAAAGCCTAGTTTTAGTTGCCTATTCCCTTAAAAAGTCACTTGAGCCGTGGTGGTTTAAGATTTTCTTTTAAGTCTACAGCTGGCTCAAATGAAGCATTTTTTTCTTCTAAATCTTTTTCAAAATTTAACGAGATACCAATCTTTCTGATTTTTTTTAAATTTGGGCTGTCAACGTTCAGGAAAATGACATCAATTGGTTTTTCATCGTACAATGTAAAGTTAACTACTTCATTTACTGCCCTAGCTATTACAGCATGCATCTTTTGATTTATATCAACAAATACAATAAGTTGCGATTTATAACCACTTTTATAGATTACTTCAACAATCCATGCCTCGGGAACAAATTTAGATAAGTAACTCAATTTATTATTTAATGAATTCCTTACTACGAATGGTATACTTGGTTTGCTAAACTTAGTTATTTTATCGCTTAATCTTTTTGGGGATTGCTCGACAATATTTTGCAACCAATCAATATCGTTACTGCTGAGCAGTATCTCTGAAGAAACAGCCAAATTTAAGTTTAATCCCAAGCCAAGATTTTGCTCTTTCAACATTGGTAAAACCATTCGCCCCGTTAGTGCAAGATAGGGGGAGCTATTTCCAGTAAAGTCAACTAACCTAGAAATGGTATCAAAAACTAATGCATATTTATCTTCAGGCGTTTCAACTAAATTCGGACAAGCTATGCCGCCTTCAATCTCTTTCTCCAGTAATAAATATAGTTCGGTATCAAGTAGAGCCTCATAAAATAAAAATCTTGATTTGTCATCGTTGTCCGTACCATCGGCTAACTCTTTTAGCTCATCGAGCTTGGTAATATTCTCAGTCATTCTAAATTCATTTAACTACCCTGTTGGTATTACCCACATTTTGAGTAACCACAGCTCCGACAAGTCATACACCCTTCTATCATCTGAAGATCGAACTCACCACATGACGTACAGGATTTTTGTTGGCTTATTTTGAGATTTTCCAACTTAGTTACTTCACTACTTTTATGAAAAAGACTTGTATCAGTGTCTTTAATAAACCCAATCTTCATCATATGTTCTTCCAGAACTCCGCCAATGGCTGCCAAAATTGAAGGAATGTATTTTCCGCCTACCCACGCACCACCTCTGGGATCAAATACTGCCTTTAATTCATCGACAACAAAGGAAACATCACCTCCCCTTCGAAACACTGCAGAAATCATTCGCGTTAAACCAACGGTCCAAGCAAAATGCTCCATATTTTTAGAGTTTATAAAAACCTCAAATGGACGCCTCATGTCGTTAACAATTATATCATTGATGGTAACGTAAATTGCATGTTCGCTATCTGGCCACTTTAACTTGTATGTATTTCCATCCAAAGTGCTAGGCCGATCAAGAGGCTCAGACATATAGATGATATCTCCATTTGCCTCTTGATCAGACGCCAATTTTTCTTCCGACCCAGCTGATAGCACTGATCCTGTTACCTCGTTAGGCCTGTAGGTCGTACAACCTTTGCAACCGGTATCATAAGCTTGAATATACACCTCTTTAAAGTCATCAAAACTTATATCTTCTGGGCAATTTATAGTTTTAGATATTGAGCTATCAACCCACTTTTGGGCAGCAGCCTGCATTTTAACATGATCTGCGGGGGTCAAATTTTGAGCACTGACGAAAAAGTCTGGGAATGGTGCATTACCAAATTTATCCCTCCACAATTGAACTGCATAATCTACAACTTCTTCCTCAACATGAGAGCCATCGTTTTGCAAAACTTTTCGCGTATAACTGTATGCAAAAACAGGTTCTATACCAGAGCTGACATTCCCAGCATATAACGAGATGGTACCAGTCGGTGCAATTGATGTTAGAAGGGCATTTCTGATCCCAAATTTATTGACGGCTTTTTTAACATCTTCATCCATCTGGATCATGTTGCCTGAAACTATGAACTTCTCAGGATCAAAAAGTGGAAACGCTCCCTTTTCTTCCGCTAAGTTTATTGAAGCATTGTAGGCTGAACGGGCTATCGTTTTCATCCACTTTTCTGTGTTTTTGACTGCTTCATCAGAGCCATAACGCAAACCAACCATCAACAAAGCATCAGCAAGGCCAGTCACACCCAACCCAATACGACGTTTGTTTTTAGCCTCCAACTTTTGTGCTTCAAGCGGAAATTGAGATACTTCAATAACATTATCCATCATGCGAACGGCCGTAGAAACTAAATCTTCTAACTGAGAAACGTCCAAATACGCATTTTTATCAAATGGATGCTCAACTAGTTTGGCCAAGTTAATTGAACCCAGTAAACATGCCCCGTAAGGAGGTAGAGGCTGCTCCCCACAGGGATTTGTTGCCGTTATCTTTTCACAATAACTTAAATTGTTTTTCTCATTTATTCGGTCAATAAAAATGACACCAGGCTCCGCAAAGTTGTAAGTCGCACGCATAATTTGATCCCAAAGATCAGCTGCTTTTATAACACTATAAACTTTATTATTATAGATAAGCTTCCAGTCTTCGCCCTTTTTCACTGCCTCCATAAATGCATCAGTTACTAATACAGATAAGTTAAACATTCTTAGTTTTTGTGAATCTGACTTTGCAGCGATAAATTCTTCAATATCAGGATGATCACACCTCATTGTCGCCATCATGGCACCACGCCGCGAACCTGCTGACATAATAGTCCTGCACATAGAATCCCAAACATCCATGAATGAAACGGGCCCAGATGCATCAGCGGCAATACCTTTTACGAGCGAACCTTTTGGCCTTATAGTACTGAAATCATATCCTATTCCCCCACCCTGTTGCATAGTTAAAGCGGCTTCTTTCAGCATATCAAAAATGCCGCTCATGCTATCAGGTATCACTCCCATTACGAAGCAATTGAATAGTGTCACATTGCGTTTTGTTCCCGATCCAGCCGTTATTCTACCCGCAGGCAAGAATTTAAAATCGGTCAAAGCATTGTAAAAAATAGTTTCCCATTTTTTGGGTTCGGTTTCTACTTCTGATAAAGCTTTGGCTATGCGACGCCAGGTGTCTTGAACTGTTTGCTCAAGAAACGTTCCATTTTGGTCTTTCAATCTATATTTCATATCCCAAATTTGCTGAGAGATTGCCATCGGAAAATCTGACATTTAAAATCCTTTATGCAGCACTAGGTTGTTAGATACAAAAAATAAGGTACACAATCTAGCTGCTAACTAGATTTGCGTCAACACACCAGAATTAAAGATATTTATAAGACAATTAAGGCATTAGCATGACCGCAACTATACACCTAGTGAAATTGAGTGTAGGAACGTCCAGTATCGGTGATTTGCAAAAGTGGCAATCAACAAGGGCAGCTCAAGGCAAAGATGGACTTCCTAGGCATGTCACTAGAATGTGGCCCAAGCGCGAACAAGAATTACTTTCAGGCGGATCAATTTACTGGGTTATAAAAGGAGTTATTCAATGTCGCCAGAAAATTATCCGTTTTGATGAAGTTGTTAGAAAAGATGGTATTAGAAGATGTGCAATAGTACTTGAACCTAAATACACCAGAACAAGCCCAGTAGTAAAGAAACCGTTCCAAGGATGGAGATACCTTAAAATAGATAAGGCACCTCCTGATTTAGGGATAAACCGTGACTCGGACGATGAACTTCCACCTGAATTAGCTGGTGAGTTGGCAAAAATTGGTGTTATTTAGTCACCTAAAATAAGTGTCAAAAATGTACTTGCGGCAGCCGTTTGTTCTTCACTAAAAAATGCGGACTTAGACTTGAACAAAGTGGCTTCAGAGCTGTGAATCAGCCCATCATCTAAAATTTTCAAGTGGTTTGCTTTTAATGTTTCTCCAGTAGAAGTTATGTCAGCTATAGCTTCGGCCGTCTCATTTTTCACAGTACCCTCAGTGGCTCCCTGGCTATCGACAAGTTGATAATCAGCTACACCCGCTGACTTTAAAAACTCTCGAGCAAGGTAATGGTACTTAGTGGCGATACGCAAACGAAACCCATGTTTCTCTCGAAAAGCTTCGGCTGCAGAATCAAGATCATCTAGAGTATCTACATCTATCCAGAATTTCGGCACAGACAGTACAAGATCTGCAAAGCCAAAGCCCAGATACTTTATGGCTTCTAAATTTTGACCCCAATTGGGTACTTTTTCACATACTAAATCTGATCCAGTAACACCAAAGTGAATTCGACCCTCATTTAACTCTGTGGGAATTTCACTCGCGGACAGAAGTAAAAGTTCAATGCCCTGTATACCTTTAACGTATCCTGCATATTCCCTTTTAGAATCCGTACGCTTCAGATGCACCCCACGCGAGTCAAACCAGGAAAAAGTCTCCTCCATCAATCGTCCTTTCGAAGGCACACCTAGCTTAATCATTCGTTTCAAAACCCTTCGATTTCACTATTAAATCCGGTCGGACTACACCTCCAACGGCAGGAATCTCTCGACCCTTTACAATATGCTTGGATAGAGCATCGGATTTTCCACCTGTAGCTTCAGCGTAGCTCTCAGAGTAAAAGCCAAAAACAAATCCATCGTAATATTCCATAGAAGTCCTACCGTAGCTTGCCTCAAAATCAATTGACGATAGATCAACGTTAGCATGATCCAGGGCTGTCAGTCGTTTTTCAAATTTTTCGATAGCACTCTGAAGAGCGGGCATATCAGGTAATAGATTTTTAAGCTTAGTTAATGCTTGAGGGCATTTGTCGCCAATATTAAGCAATGAATTTATTAACCCCAACTCTGTCTTAGAAATTGGAGATGCTTTACTATCTTGCCGTAAACTTTCAATACGCTCAATTATCTCAGACTTGCTTCTTAAGCCAATTTTTTTAGCTTGGTTCTCAAAACTTTTTTCTGCGTCAAAATTATCAAATCGTTTAATTGATAAAGCCACTTCATCCGTAAATTTTTCTAAAATAGTTTTAAATCTTTTAGGACGCCATATATGGCGCAACAGAGATTTTTTGCGTCTATCAGTCGTTTTCAAACCAGATACAGCAGCCATTAGTATACCAATATCACCGGTAGCAACTTTGAGAGACAAATCGCTCAAAGCACTTTTTATTTTACAAAAAGCATCAGCGTCAGATTGGATCACGTCTTTACGATCGAAAATCTCATAACCTACCTGCAAATATTCACTCGCTCGATCAGAGTTTTTTTCCTGACGTCGAAATACCTTACCACAGTAAGCATAACGGGCAGTTTCATTCTCTGATAAATCGTTCATGTGGGTTTTCACAATAGGTACTGTAAAATCAGGCCGCAACATCATCTCACCATTAAAGGGATCACTTGTAACATAAGCACGTGCTCGGATATCCTCACCATATAAATCCAGCAAAGTATCGGCCTGCTGCAAAATAGTGGGCTGTACTATTTTTGCTCCTGAATTCGAAAATAACCGTAAAATCCGGTCTGCTTCAATTTCTATCTGTTTCTGCTCATTCACTTTTTCAAAGCTTTCAGCATCTCTTGCACCGTAGAAACCATTTCGTTTCTGGGCACAGTAAATTGACTTGGTCTTTCCTTCCATTCCTCCAAGGTGGCGCTTTTGGCAAGTTGCGTGCCCAATATTAAGTCTTTAATTTGGATAGAGCACTTATCTCTTTCCTCACTGCCCTCTATGATGGCCAGTGGTGAACGCCGTTTGTCAGCATACTTCAATTGGTTGCCAAAATTCTTTGGGTTTCCAAAATACATTTCTGCACGAATACCAGCAGACCTTAATTCTGACACGATACTTATGTAATCATTGAGCCGCTCTCGATCCATAACCGTTACAACAACTGGCCCTATTGTATCAATTTGAGATCCTGCTTTATCCCGCAGTGCAGCCATAAGTCTATCTACCCCAATTGAGACGCCAGTCGCTGGAATAGTTTGCCCGGTGAAGCGTTTAACTAAGTCATCGTAGCGCCCTCCGCCTGCAACAGAACCAAATTGTCTTTTTCTTCCCTTTTTGTCATATATCTCGAATGTTAACTCTGCCTCAAATACAGGGCCCGTGTAATACTCCAAACCTCTTACAACAGATGGGTCCAGCTGAACCCGTTTAGAGGTATAATCACCTACAGTTAGAAATTCGGCCATCATATCTAATTCTGATATACCCTCGAGACCAGTACTCGAATTCCCAACCACATCCCGTAAATTCAAAAGTGTTTTTTCATTTGTGTCACCCTTTGCAGTAAGAAATGCAACAACAGGCGCAGCTTGATCTTTTGATAGACCGACACCATCAATATATGCCCCTGAAGCATCCAATCTACCAGAGCCTAAAAGTTCTTCTACTCCCTGAACGCCAACCTTATCAAATTTATCAATGACCCTTAACACTCCAAGGCGCTCTGCCTGATTTTCAAGCCCGATCATTTCCAAGACACCATTAAGAATTTTTCGATTATTTATCCGGACTATATAATCGCCAGAGGGTATCCCGACCTCTTCCAAGGCATCTGCCAACATTGCACAAACTTCAGCATCCGCCGATACATTTGAAGCCCCAACTGTATCTGCATCACATTGATAGAACTGTCTAAAACGCCCCGGTCCAGGTTTTTCATTCCTCCAAACAGGTCCCATGGAATACCTGCGATACGGGTTGGGTAATTCATTTCTGTATTGGGCATAAACACGAGCAAGAGGAGCAGTTAAGTCATAACGTAACGCGAGCCACGAATTGTCATCTTCTTGCCACGCAAATACTCCGTCATTTGGGCGATCGACATCTGGTAAAAACTTCCCCAGCGCGTCAACGTTTTCAACTGCTGATGTTTCCAGTGCATCAAAGCCGTGATGATGGTAGACTCGCGCAACCTGCTGCAGCATCTCGTTTCTTTCAGAAACTTCTTGATCAAAATAGTCACGAAAACCTTTAGGAGTTTCGGTCTTTGGTCGCGATTGTTTTTTGTCCTTCGCCATCTGAAATGGACCCCAAATCATATTTTCTCGGCATGATTTATTACAGAGTAAGCAAATGAGCAAGAAATCTTCTTGAATGTTACTTGCAGGCATCTATCTCCAAGGTAATGAAGAAAGCTTTAATATTAGGCGCGTCTGGTGGAATAGGAAGCGCCGTAGCAAACAATTTAAAGAAGCAATACTGGGATGTTACCAGCCTCTCTCGATCTTTAAATCAATTTGACATCACAAATGAAGATAGCGTGCAGGCTTCTTTAAGTTCTGTGAGAGGCCCATTTAATTACATCCTAATAGCCACAGGAGCTTTAGAAATTAAAAGCACGCCAGAAAAATCAATAAACCACCTCTCAAAAAGCAATATGATTGATCATTTTGTTACAAACACTATCGGCCCAGCTCTAATTTTAAAACATATAAGATTACTTTTAGATAAAAAGTCATCATCAATAGTTTCAGTATTATCAGCCAGAGTAGGATCAATTGAAGATAATAAATTGGGAGGATGGTATTCTTATCGAGCAGCCAAGGCTGCGGTGAACCAAATTGTTAAAAGTTTTTCTATTGAATTATCCAGATCTCACCCAAAAGCTTGTTTGCTTGCTATACATCCAGGGACCGTTGATACAAATCTTACCCATAAATATTCGAGTAATTATCCAAAGCAAACGCCAGCAGAAGCAGCTCAAAATATTTTAGATGTAACTCTTAATAAGGACACATCTCATACGGGGAAATTTTTTGATTGGGCTAATAAGGAAATCCCGTGGTAAAACCAAACCTAATCCTCGTCTTGGGAGATCAATTAACTTTGGATTTGGCAGCAATTAGGCAAGCAGACAAATCAAAGGATGTAATAATAATGGCCGAAGCGGATGCTGAAGCAGAATATGTTAATCATCATCCTAAAAAAATCGCTTTTATTTTTTCAGCTATGAGGCATTTTGCAAATACTCTCAGGGCATCTGGTTGGAAAGTTTTATACAGTAAAGTCGATGATCCGCAGAATTCTCAAAACATCTTGGGCGAAATTCTTCGATACGCCGACCAAGTAGGCGCAAATGAACTGATAGTTACAAAACCGGGTGAGTGGCGTCTAATAGAACTACTTAATGACGCGCCTTTAGAGGTTAAAATGATCGAAGATGATCGCTTTATTGCATCACAGGTAGAATTTGAAAATTGGGCACATGACAAAAAAACATTGAGAATGGAATTTTTTTATCGTGAGATGAGAAGAAAGACCGGTTTATTAATGGATGGTGATAAACCCATTGGCGACAAATGGAACTTTGATCAAGAAAATCGAAAGTCACCACCTAAAAAAATTATCAGTCCAGCACCTACTGAATTTAATAACGACAAAATAACGGAAGATGTTTTGGCTCTTGTTAATGCAAGGTACAATTCGCACTTTGGTGACGTATATCCTTTCAATTACGCAGTAACACCTGACGAAGCTAACCTCGCTCTTGATAAATTTATAAAAAATTCACTACCGTTATTTGGGGACTATCAAGACGCTATGATGCTTGGCGAACCGTTTCTATATCACGCCCTTATTTCGTTGTATCTTAACACCGGACTACTCGATCCCTTAGAAACCTGCCGAAAGGTGGAAAGGGCTTTTATTACCGGTATTGCGCCATTAAACGCTGTGGAAGGTTTCATTCGGCAAATAATTGGGTGGCGCGAATACATTAGAGGAATCTATTTCCTAAAGGGTCCGGATTATATCAATCAAAATTATTTGAATGCAAAAGGAAAACTCCCTAGTTTTTATTGGAGTGGCGATACAAAAATGCAGTGCGTATCTCAAGCTGTTCTACAAACTAAGCAGTACTCGTATGCTCACCATATACAGCGTCTTATGGTCACTGGCAACTTTGCTCTTCTAGCAGATATTGACCCGAAAGAAGTTCATCGTTGGTATCTTTCTGTGTACATCGACGCTTTTGAGTGGGTTGAGGC
>LULJ01000244.1_pt1 | contig 32435 bp, 57 predicted proteins | sample 728171 | NCBI WGS metagenome assembly LULJ01 (sample SAMN03860292, study PRJNA289734) | marine metagenome | biome: seawater column; feature: ocean; material: water; isolation source: Red Sea water column Station 169 - depth 25m | place: Saudi Arabia: Red Sea | collected 2011-10-15 | depth 25 m
CTCTTACTCCTGAAGATACTAACTTGATTGACTTATAATTGTAATCACGACCATTGTATGTATTTGCAAGTCTTTGAAACTCACTCGTTCTATCGCTACCTGCAATCATGATTATATTGCCATATAATTTATCATATGACTTGAGCACCTCTATGAATGTTCTTTGTGTGCCACCCGCTGCTTTAATGTTATTTTTAGGAAACATCTTTTTCATAAATTTAACTTTTGTATCTACATCAAGTGCTGCTGGTTTACAGATCAAAGGCGATAATACAACAGGAGGTACACTACAACTTAATTGTGAACAGAACAGCCACGGAATTAAGTTAAGATCGCCAGCACATTCTGCTGGTCAATCATATACTCTTACTTTCCCCACAGGAAATGTCACTGCTGATAAATTTTTAAAAGTAGCAAGTGTAAGTGGTTCTGGAACAACAGGTGTTGGTCAATTATCTTTTGCTGATGCCGGGGGGACGTTAGTTCAAACAGGTAGAACAGTTATATCTGGTGGCAATCCAGCTAGTGTTGATGTAAGTAGTTGTTTTAGTTCTACTTATGACACTTATTTAGTTGTTCTTGATAGAATTGAATCAACTGTTGATAGTCAAAATTTGTCTATTAGATTAAGAAATGATTCTGGTTCTGTTACTGCAAGTAACTATAGATTTGCAAATAGGTATTTTCATGATGCAAGCACTACTGAAAACACACAGAGTAATGCGGCAGATAAATTTACTATTACAAATGATACAGATGACTCATCTAATAATGGTGGACTTCAAGGTATAATGTATGTTCATAGACCTGCTGATGCCAATACAATGACAAGAATGAATTTTTTCCATTCATTTTTTGATGCTACTGGAAATGATTTAAAAATTTCTATTGGCACTTGCAATTATGATAATCCCGAAGCACATACTGGTATAAGTTTAAACATTTCCTCTGGCGGTGTAAGAGATGCTGGCTCAATAACAGTTTACGGGATAGCATACAGTTAGGAGATATTTATGACAAAAGTTTTTGATAATGTTGTAGGTTTAAGAGACATGACTGTTGATGAACAAGCTCAGTATGACAAAGATTTAGCAGATTGGAATAGTAAATCAGCTACAAGAAAACTAAATAAAATAAAAAGATTTAGAAAAATAAAGTTAGAGGCAACAGATTGGAAAGTTACAAGTGCAAAAGAAAAAAGTACAAATCTTTCAACATCATTTAAAAATTGGAGACAAGGATTGCGCGATATTCCTCAAACATATACAACTGAAAGTGAGTATGATGAATTATTGGCAAGAGACGATAACGGAAACCTTACTCATAGTGTTTGGAGTGAATAATGACATTAATTAAAGCAAGATCAAGAGGAATCAATTTAGCAGATACATTTGCGTTCACAGGCACAGTTTCTGGTGCTGGTGGTGGAAAAGTAGGTCAAGTTGTTTCAGCAGTGACAACGACTGCAACTAATATTGCATCTACATCATATGCAGATACTACAGTCACTGGTGCAATAACACCTACTGCTACAAGTAGCAAAGTTTTAGTTATGGTAAGTATCCATGTTGCATTAGATAGAGACGAAGATCAAGGACATTGTTCATTAAAATTATTAAGAGGTTCGACAAATATTTGGGAGTCTGGTAATTATATATCTTGGGCAGAGGCTGGAGGAGTTGGTGCAGTAAAAGCAAGTGACCAAGCATCAATAGTTTATTTAGATAGTCCATCAACAACATCTGCGACTACTTATAAAGTTCAAGGTCATGTATCTCACACATCAAATAATGGACAAGCAAGATTTCAAATTGCAAGTAATCCCTCATCAATCACATTAATGGAAATATTAACATAATGGACAATTCACAAAAATTTTTGGTAGCAGTTAGAATATTAAAATCAGATGTAGAGTTTATAACTCATGAAGATATCACAAGCCAAACAACATTTAATACAGTTAGCTGGGTGACAGGAACAGACGAAAATGGTTCTGCAATCACAACTACAACTTGTCCTTACTCAGAAATAACTTGGACTCTTGCAAAAGCAGAAATGGATAAACTCTAAATTGAATGTGGAAACCTTTCATTATAGGCACAATATTAGCCACCATAATAATATTTTTTCTAAATAGTATGATGAACTCAGCACTAGCTGAGACAAACACAGTATCATCAACAGTCGTCACAAATAATACTCCACCAACTGCGAGCAGTCCTAGTGTTGTTGTCAATAATTCTGATGTATGTAAAACTGCTGTTGCTGGTGCAGTACAAACCCAGATACTTGGAATTTCGTCTGGAATGACGGTGCGAGATGAAAATTGTGAACGATTAAAATTATCTAGATCTTTGTATGCTATGGGAATGAAAGTAGCAGCTATATCAACTTTATGTGCTGATAGTAGAGTATTTGACGCGATGTGGAACGCAGGAACATATTGTCCGTATAATGCAAGTATTGGGGAAGATGCAAAAAAAGGTTGGGAAGAAAATTTAGAAGATATTCCAGAAGGTAGCGTAATATTTCAAAATATTACAGAGACTAGAATTGAAGTAAAAGAACAAACTGTAAGAGATTTAAATGATTTTGAAAAATTCGTTATTGTCGGCATGGCTATGTATATTGGTGTGCCTATCCTTTTCTAGTAAAGCTGTCGATTGCACAGTAGATACAGTTGGATTATGTACTCCTACGATTGAACAAATCATTGAAGAAACTAGCATAGAAACAATAGAATTCCAAGCAGACGGAATACTTACGACTACCGAAACTACTACAACTACAACAACTACAACTGTTTCAAATCAAGATTCTGGCGATTTATTAGACGGAACTAATGATTATGTAACAACAAAATATGAAGGCGATATGGATATTGATTGGGGAGGACAAGGCCCTGCGTCCATGCCTAGTGGAAACTCTTGCGGTCAATTAGGGACTGATAAATGCGCTATGATTACAGGAAGCGGAAACGGAACAAGTACTATGGGAGTTTCTGGTATGGGAACGACATTTATACAAACTGTAAATATATCTGATCTAAATATTTCAAAAGGTGGACGAACTAATTATACAATCAAAGTAGAAAAACAAGATGCCCAGGATTCAATCTATATGCATATCACAGGAAAAAATGGAGCTACTGATGTTTTTTCTGGGACTGATATTTTATCTGCTAGCGGAACTAATAGTGGTTTTCAATCTTATGAAGGTGGATTTGATTTTTCTGGATCAATAACAACAGTAATTATTGAAGTGGGAGGTAGAGATATAAATCTTGCCATAGGCCCCATGTTTGATGATGTCACCGTCAATGTTTTGTATAATGTTATCAGTACCATTGTCGAGCAAACTATAACGAGTGTTGAAATGTTTGTAGCTTATAATATTGATGCACCGGAAGAAGTCATAGATATAGTTGAAGATATTTTTGATTCTAATATTCCTGTTGAAACAGATGTAGGATTAGACTTCGAACCCATAGAGATTGAAGAAATTAGTTATGAATCCGTTGAAATAGAGATTGCAGAAATAGAGATAGAAGAAATCCAAGTTGTTAATGTGGATCTAGCAGAAACTGAAACTGTTGAAGTATCTATGGTTGATGTAGAAACTGAAATGGAATTAGAAATGGATTTAGAAATGGAAGTTGAAGATACTGTTGAAGCTCAACCAGAAGTCCAAGAAGAACCAGAAACAACAACAGAAGCGCCAAACGAAACGGAATCTGAAGAAACCAACGAAGAATCTGTTGAAGAAGTAAAAGAGGAATCATCAGAAAAAGAAACAGAAATAGCAGAGTCAAAAGAAGAAACCAATGAACAAGAAATCCAAGAAGAAGAAAAAAAGGACGAAGAAGTAAAGACAGTTGATAAAAAAGAGTCATCTAAAGAAAAAGCAGCTAAAAAAATATTGAAAAAAATAGACGACAAAAAAAGATATGATTCTACTAGTCAATTGAAAACCCTCGTAGTTATGCAAGTATTAGGAAATACTAAATCATTTTTTGAAGATCAGCAAGAATTGAACGATAGATTAGGATTTTTTACAGATACTACTTTGCCAGATAGTTTTATTTCTGATAATAATATTGCAGGATATCTTCTATTTGGTGGAAGTGATTTTTTAATGAATGAAATGATAGATAGTCAATGGCAACAGAAATAGATGTAGGCGGAGTAAAATTTAGGGGAGGTAGATTATTCCTCATAATTACAATATTAAGTTCTTTTGTGGGTGTTTTGTGGGGAGGATTTGAAGCATATCAACGATATCTAGATATGGAAGCTAAAATAAATAATTTTGTTTCACCGGATATGTCTGGATTTGATAAAAAATTAGAAGTCCTTGATACTGAATTCAATATGTTACAATCTGAAATATCAATAATACTTGAGGAAGTTGCATTAGTTGCTGATGTTGCTAAAGAACTTAAAAACGATCTAAAAGCAGATGTTCGTAGAATTGAAACAATAGTTGAAGATGTGGAAACTAGAGTCAAAGAGGATTCAAGAGAGAACTCTAAAGATCTAAAAGAAGCAATAAATGAGATAAAAGACGATATGACTGAACTAGAAGAAAAGATAGAAAAGAAGATTAGAAACGCACTAGAGAATCCTTTAAGCCAGTTGAAATAAAAATAGGATATGGTATTTGTAAGATATGACTAAGATCACTCCAAAAACTACAAAAGAACATATAGTCAATATTTATAACAAAATTGAATTGTTAGAAACAAATCATATTCATCATCTACAAAAAGAAGTTAGAAAATTAAATTATGTTTTATGGACTATTGCATTTATGGTTGCTACTCAGTTCATATCCTGGATATTGAGAATGGTCGGATAATGGATTTACATACATTACAACAAGAAATTATTAAAGAAGAAGGTGGTATAATTTTAAAACCTTATCAAGATCATTTGGGCTATTGGACTATTGGTGCAGGTCATTTGATTAGGGACAATGAAAAACAAGAACTTATGCAACCAATAACATATCAAAGAGGATTAGAATTATTTCTAAAAGATTTTAATGTTTCACAAAAAGATATGGAAACTTTTACAGAGGGCATGAATATTGATGATAATGCAAAAGAATGTGTTTTACATATGGTGTTTCAACTAGGTTTGCCACGATTGAATAAATTTGTTAAATTTAAAAAATGTTTATCTGAAAATAATATTGAAGGTGCAATCGAAGAAATGAGGGATAGTTTATGGTACAATCAAACAACAAACAGGGCAAATCGCATAATAGAAAAAATGCAAAAAAGCGCAAAGTCAAACGCATAACAACTATGGAAGAAAAAAAAGAAATTGAAAAAAACAGATTATCCTACCTCAAAAGAGCATGGATATTACTAGGGGGCAAATAATGGTATTAGGAAAATTATTATCTGGAGGATTAGTTGATAGTGTTGGAAAAATAGTTGACGATCTTCATGTAAGTGAAGAAGAAAAAGCACAAGCAAAAGCAAAACTACTTGAATTAGAAAACGAAGTTAAATTAAAACAAATGGATATAAATTTAGCTGACGCAAAATCTACAGCTGGTGGTATTTCTGGAATGTTGCAGCGTTCCTGGAGGCCCTTAATTGGAATGTCCTGTGCATTAGCGATTTTTTGGGAATTCGTTTTAAGTAAATTTATTTTATTTATTTGTGGTTTGTTTCAGTACGAAGTGGTAAATATACCTGAGTTAGATATGGGAACACTCATGCCACTTGTCATGAGTTTACTCGGAATGGGAGCACTCCGCACTTTCGAAAAAACGAAGGGCATATCTAAATAATTGAAAGGAGTACTGTATGGCTATTAAAAAAATAGAACAGAAAGTAACAAAATGGTGGCACGCATTTACTGAATTAAAATCATGGGTGCAAATTGTAATAGCAGTTGCATTAGTTGTGATTGTTCATAATTATGTGTTGCATTAGACTATGGCAAAGAAAAAGAAAAAAGCTGTAGGTCTAACTAATAAACAAAAGAAATTGCCGAAAGCTTTACAAATGGCAATCTTAAAAAAACAGAAGAAGGGGAAGTAATATGCCTTATCATTATGGCAAAGGTTCTCATTCTAAAGGCATGAAAAAATCAAAAATGTCAAAAATGAGCAAACCTAAAAAGAAGAAGAAAAAGAAAAGATAATGGTCAAAGTAGCGTCTATTAAAAATATTATTAAGGATTTAACTCCTAGGCAAAAAAAGACAATGAATCGTCACGCAAGACATCATTCTCTTAAACATATGCGTAGTATGGCTAGATCTTTAAAAAATGGCGCTACTTTCGCACAATCGCACAGAATCGCTATGCGAAAAGTGGGGACTTAAAAAAATGACTGGAATCACTACATCTGCCTTAATTACTGAGCTAATAGGTAAAAGACCAATAAAAAGAAGAAAACGAGATAGAAGATCATTAAAAGCCCCTCAAAATCGCAATTTAAAGGCCGTACAGAAGCTTTTAAGGCCTAGGGGTAGTTAATACCCCCAAACCTCTTTTCTTGCCTTTAAAACGGTATCTTCTTTCCAAATCCAATTATCTGGGTTCGGAATTAATGAATTTTTCACATCTTCCGCTGAATTGACAGTTTCAAGATATTTTCCCATAACAAGAACTATATGTTCACAAACTTTCATAGGGACTGAATAATCAGATAATTCAAGTTTTGCGAATTCTGGGCCTTTAGTTTTTGTAGGAGTTTTCAAATACCATAACATTTGTCTAGCATTTGTTGCTCTTTGATAGATAGCTTGTTGCATAGCATGGGACATAGATATTTGATTAGGTGAAGTTTTTGAAGTTTTAAGATCAATATAAAAATCCTCCTTTGTATTCTTATCTTCAAAATGAAAATCAGTAAAACCTTTAAACGGTATTCCTTTTATAAATACTTCAACTTGTTTTTGATAATCAATAAGATTCCATTGAAAAGCATGCTCCTGGAATTTCTTTGCTCCTAATTCTAATAGAGGAATAAGATTGGTTCTTTCATCTTCTATTTTAGGATCATTGATTCTCATGCAATTTGCATCGTATTCTGCTTCCATTTTTGATGAAGCTTTAGACACAGACATTCCATTAAGAATCATATTAAGTCCAGATTCAACCGCACTTCCTCTTTCAGCTGCAGCACTAGTAGGAAATTCATATCCAAAAATTCTTCGTAGCGCCCACCTTTCCCTATAAAAAGCGAATTCGTTTAAATGACTAAAAGATAAGGGCAATAAACTTTTATCGCCCCTATCAAATTTTTTAAAATGCTCAATCATTTTTAAGAATCTTTCCTGCTAATGATTTATTCATTCTAGAAACAACTTTGTTGAATCTTGATTGCATATCTTTTAATTTTGATTGCATTTCTTCAAGATCGCCAAGTTCTTCGTGAACTTCATTCCATAAATCTAAATTATGTTCACCGTGTTTTTTGATGAATTCATCTTTAGTTAAATCGGAAGCATCTTCACACATTTGTAAATACCAAGCTCCTGTTTTACTCATTTGACCTCCTTTAAAATACCAACTTCAGTTTCTGAATAGGTTGCATCGAACAAAGTATCATCGTCAATTTCGCCTAAATGAATCTTAAATTGATGTCTCATTTTACGAGTATAAGCCCTTGCTAACAGTTTTTTGAGCAAAATAATACAATCTTTTTTGCTATAACTAGCAGTACTACTGAAATCAAACATGTTAGATAAAGGTTTATCATCTACTGAAGCAACCCAACCAGAACCTGTTTTACCGTCAACTGAATTGTCAAATTTTACATATCGAACATCTACTCTAATATCTCTACCAATAAATTCCATATTAGCAAAATAATGACCGTGAGTTTTACCTTTCATGTTCACCTCCATTTTCAATATACTTGAAAGATATTTCAATATGTTTTCCAGTAGGTGCATCATAGACTATAAGACCTTCACGATCACCATTTGGAATTTGTTGTACTGAAAATCCTGTAACGACATGAAGGCAATTAGAAGTAACTTCATCTGATATTTCTGCAACATCATCAGCTATTCTTTCCCTAAAATAATCATCAGTAGTTAGTAGCCTAAAAAATTCTTTTATAGCATACAATCGTCTATTTTCATAATAGCTCATTTGACCTCCAATGAATATTCTGCAAATGTTTTTCCTTTACGAGTAACATTTTCAGTAGTTATGTTGTGGCCCTCTTTTCTTAAATCAAGAATCCTTGCACTCAATCTTAAACAACCAAATTTACTTAATGCTGTTAGAGGGGTTAATTTTTTACCTTGTAAAAGGTAATTAAGGATTTGTTTATTCTGGCTCATATAAACTCCTTTCTATAAGTTTTTAGCCAATTCCCTTTCGTTAACAACTTTTGTTCTTAAGTCGTTACGAAAAGCTTTGAAGGTTTCAAATCTAATTTTAGATTGATTCCTTGCCTTTAAGGTTTTTTCGTATCTATCAAAAAAATCCTTAAACTTTTTATCTGAATAAATTTTTCCATTTAATTCAGTAATATTCTTATATCCGCCAAATTTTGTATAATAAAGCGTTAATTCTGCAACTATCATTTTTTCTTCTTTTTTCATCAAATCTATAGCTGTATCATTATCAGCAAATTCTAATCCTAATTCTTCTTCCTTATGTGAAAGTACATTTGGATCAAAATTAAGAGAATAAATATCGGTCATTGTTTTTGCTCTAATTCTTGTTGTATTAATTCATATTGTAATAAATTTTTTTCTTCTTTAATTCTTTTTTCTAATCCTTTGATTGCTGATGAAGATTTTTTTATTTCTTTCAAAGCATCATCTTTTTGTTTTTTGTAATAATTTAATTTATAGTTGAAGCGTCTTAATAAATTCATTTTATTTTCAATAGATTCTGTATTAAAATTATATTTCATTTTTTTTAATCCTTATTTTTTCTTCTAAAATATTTTGTAGATCTTCAATTTTAATTATCCTGGAATGTGCTTGATTATGACAATCCCTGCATAATGGAAAAAGATTATCAATTCTATTGAGTCTATTATTTTTTACTCCACCCATTTTTTTAGCGAGGACATGATGTAAATCTACGGCTTGTTGTTTATTACAATACCAACAAATAGGGGTATCCGTTTCTGAATACCCCCAAAAGTCCCTAAAAAGCTTTTTATAATCCTTTAAGGTTTTCATTAAAAGCTTTTACTGCATTTCTTGTAAGTTCATTGATATTATCTACGGAAAAATGTCCACTTCCCATAGAACGACCAACGACACCTGTAACAAAAATATCTAATCTTTGAGTATCGCTTTTATTGAACCCATTCGATTTGATTGGTGCAGATTGATTAAATCCATCGTCTTGATTTGTATGATTATCAGCTACTTGTATATCCTTAACATTTGTATACTGATTCCCATTTGATGATGTTTTTGTATTAATTATTGTAAAATTAATAGCATCACCGGGTTTAGGCATTGGATTTAAAACTGTGCCACGAGTATATAAACGAGTTCCGTCTATAAGATCTATAGCATAGTTTGGTTTACCATCTTCGCTATTATCAAAGATTTTATCTATAACATTTGTCATAGTTCCTCCTTTATTATTATTATTTGTTAAGTACATTATAACCTCTACCTTCTAGACAATTATTAATTAAATCTTGTCTAGTTGTTAGTTTAGGTGAAAGCCATAATACACGCCAACGAAGTCCATTATATATTGTTTTTCCTGTATCCATAACTTTATTAGTGTTATCTTTTACAATAGATTCACAAGTATAATAATCATCGTGGTATCTGTTCATATCACCATTGATATTTGCAGATGATTTGCCCCTGCTATCTACGATTGGTTTGCTACTACAACCAAATACTAACATCGAAATACATAGCAAAAGCAAAATTATTGAAATCTTACAACACATTTTGTAGTAAGTTCTTCTTCTTGGTAATGTATGAGTAAATTCAAAAATAGGTTTTTTTGTTCTAGGACAATAACCTTTAATTTGCTGACTCACATATCCATAAGGAAATAATTTACTTTTTTTCATTTTAATTTTTTATACTTAATTCTTTTCCGTTTTGAATTCCTACTATTTCAAAATCTTCACGACAAAGATCAATACCATGAACATTTCTGTGTCTAGTAATTATACTATCCAATACTAAAGAAGCATTATTAAAACTTTCATGAATTTGTTTTTCTATATATTTATAATCAATAAAAATTTTAAAATTATCGTTTTCTATTTCCCTAGTAAGAACTTTTATTTTCCAATCCATTTTTTCCTCCATTATTATTATTCACAATTTTACTTTTCATAACTAAATTAAAGTTATTATCAAAGACGGCACTACTGCCGTCTAGGAATACTATTTTAAAATAATGAGTGACCTTACCATTTTCGATAAGGTCAACTCTTTTAGTAGATTTGAAAGGTCTAGGGATCATTATAGACACTCCCAATATGTTTTTTGATAAGTTTTTAAAAATGTAGATTTAATTTTAGAAAGTAATTCAGTTCTTCTTTCAGCATTTTCATGAGATAAAGAACCTTGAGTCAAATGATCAGCAAGAACTAATTTTGCTTCCTCAATAAATTTTTTATTACCACTTCTAAATGCTAAATATAAAACATTTTCAGTATGATAATTTGTATCAGTGTTTTGTTTTAGTAAGTCTTGGAAATCTTTTGCAGTCATTGAAAAGATTTCTTTATAAGTTTTTAGTCTATTATTATTATTAGTCATTTTGACCTCCATATTATTAAATTAAAAATATCCTATCAGTTTGTCTAGGTTATGCGAAGCATTATTTTCATAAAAATTCCCTTGTTTTACAAGGTTTTTTTAACTATATTTAATTATTATTTTTCCTATGAAATAATAATTGTAGTATGACCTCCATAATTATACTACACATAGGGGGTGGATTTGTAGTTTGCCCCCTATGACCAAAGAAATATCAATTCAAATAGCTTGTAATTTATTACTTGAGGAACTTTCAGATATTTATATTTTTAGACATTATCATGTAGCTAATGAGGGCAAAAGATCTGTACAATATCAAATGAAACTAAAGAAAATGGGTTTTAAAGCAGGAGTTCCAGATTTTGTTATAGAATATCCTCCTGGAAAATTATTATATGTCGAATTGAAAAACGAAAAAGGTCAATTATCGAATTCTCAAAAATTATGGAAAATTCAATCTGTTGCTTTAAATACGCCATTTTTTGTAGTAAAAGGGAATATAGAACGATGTTTAATAGATTTGACAGAGATCATAGATAAAAATGTCCCGCGTCGTCCAAGTAAAAAACACTAAAATTTTATTACCGGAAGATGAAAAAAACCAAGACATATTTATAGGTTTATGGTTGAAAGCACAGAGCAAAGCTATTACAAAAGTCAAAGACGAATTTATTTTTAAAAATTATTCTACGGACGAGATAGATGATAAAATAGATGAGTATACTTTAAAATTTTATAGACAGATTAAATATGGAGGTCACAATGTTTATAGACGAGAACTCGAAACCTAAAGAAAAATTAAAAGCTTGGTATTTATTTACCGAAGATTTTATCGCAGGAACTCAACATTTAACAAATCAAGAAATAGGAATTTATATTCGTTTGCTTTGTTGGAATTGGAATAAAAGATGTCCTGGACTTCCCAAAGATATGAATACTATATTACGAATTGCTAATTGTATTACTGATTCAGAAAAGTTTTCATGTGAAAAAATAGTAAATGAGTTTTTCGTGTTGATAAATGATCATTATCAAAATGAAAGACAATTACAAGAATTTTTATATATTACAAAAAGAATTGAAGCTTCTAAAGAAAATGGAAAATTAGGTGGTCGTCCAAAAAAACCTAGCACAAACCCCCCTACCTCTACCACTACCCCTACCAATAAAACCTCTAGTAAATATAATCCTTTGTTTAATTTATTTTGGGATAAAATTAATAATAAAGTTTCTAAAGGAACAGCAGAAAAAAATTTCTTACGAATAGAACAAGAATGGCAAGATAAAGCTGAAGATCTGGCAAAATTATATAATTCTTATTATGATTCAGTAAAAGATAAAGAATATGCAAAACAACCGGCTTTTTGGTTATCAGCTAAAAAATATTTAGATAAACTTCCAGAAAAAAAATATAATTTTGGAATAATTAATAGAGATGAAGAACGAGTAAAAATGTTTGTAGAAGCAATAAAAAATAATAAAGTTACTCAATTTATTAAGGATTATGCCTTAAAAAATAAAGATGTTATTGATTTAGGTATAAGAAAAGGATTAATTACAAAAGAACAAGCAATCAATGATTTAGAAATGAGGAATGAATATTTATGAATATACAAGAAATAGAAATAGAAAAATTAATCCCATATCATAATAATCCAAGAAAAGATCAAGCAATTGATAAAGTTGCAAGTTCTATAAATGAATATGGATTTCAACAACCAATAGTTGTAGATAAAAAAATGATTGTAATTGTGGGACATACTCGATTGTTAGCTTCTAAAAAACTTGGACTGAAAAAAGTTCCTGTATTCATAGCAGATTTATCTGAAACAAAAGCAAAAGCTTATAGAATTGCTGATAATAGATTGAATGAAGATAGCGCCTGGGATTTAGATTTATTGAATCTAGAGATATCAGATTTATTAGATGATAATTATGATCTTAATTTATTAGGATTTGATCCAAAGGAATTAGATAAAATAATTGTTGATGATAAAGAATATTTTAGCGATGAAGATGAAATCCCAGAAAATGTATCAGATAGAGGAATAAAGCAAGGCGATATATATGAATTAGGCCGTCATAGATTGATGTGTGGGGATTGTACTGACGAAGAAAGTGTAAAAAAATTATTAAATAATGAGGAAATAGAAATGTCTTTTATTGATCCTCCATATGGCCTAGATTATGAATATAACTCTTATAAAGATATAGAGGGAGCTGAATATCTTGCTTTTTGTGATAAATGGTTTCAATTATTAGAAAAATATTCAAAGTTTAATTTTATTACTGCTGGTTGGAAATATAACGAATATTGGATAAAAAAGGGGCCTAAAGATATATTTTATTGGTTATCTAGAAATAAACAAACAGGCGGAAAATTATCTCATTTTAGGAAGATTGAACCTATATTTTTATTTGGAAGTTTACCAAAAAAAGTAAGGTATGATCTAGATTATTTTGATTTTAATAGTGATAGATTAGACGGATTGAGAGAATTACATACTTGTCCAAAACCAGTAAAATTTGTTGAATCAGCTATCAATGTTATTACAAAAAAGAATGTTTTAGATTTATTTTTAGGTTCTGGAACTTCTTTGATTGCATGTGAAAATCTAAATAAAAATTGTTTTGGAATGGAACTTGATCCTAAATATATTGATGTAATTATTCAACGATTTGAAAATTATACAAAGATAAAAGCAAAAAAAATTAATTAGATTTATTATAAAAAGTCTGCTAAAAAAAAATTACCTATACTCAAGGGGAAAGAGGATTGAATGGCAAGACCTAAAAAATATAAAATAGATACTGATCAAGTAATCAAATTAGCTCAATTCGGTTGTACAAATAAGGAAATAGGCGAGTTTTTTGGATGTAGTCCAGATCTTATAGAAAAGAGTTATTCGGAATTTCTTATAAAAGGAAGAGTGAATGGAAAAATAAGATTGAGACAATTACAATGGAAAGCAGCAGATAAAGGGAATGTGGCGATGCTCATATTTCTAGGTAAAAATATTTTAGGACAACAGGACACAATAGAATCAAGTCAAACGGAAGAACCTTTACAATGGTCATATGACTAAATTAAAAGTTTTAGTTGCTTGTGAATATTCTGGATTAATTAGAAATGCTTTTGCTGAAAAAGGACATGAAGCATATTCATGTGATATATTAGATACTCAAACTCCTGGAAATCACATAAAAGATGATGTTCTTAATCATCTAAATAAAGATTGGGATTTGATGATTGCTAATCCTCCTTGCACTCATTTAGCAGTAAGTGGAGCTAGATGGTTTAAAGATAAAAATCAAAAACAAAAAAGAGCAATAGAATTTGTAAAAAAATTATATGAATCAAATATTCCTAAAATATGTATAGAAAATCCTGTATCTGTTTTATCAACTCAATTTAGATTACCAGATCAAACAGTTCACCCTTATTATTTTGGTGATCCATATCAAAAAAAAACTTGTTTTTGGCTAAAAAATTTATCTAAATTAGTTGCTACACACCCATTAGGCCCAGAACCTTTATTTAATAAAGATGCTGATAAAGGCGAATTCGTAATACATGGTGGTAAAAAAATGCCTAAATGGTATTCAAACAAAGAACGAAATAGGGATATGAGTTTTCCTGGAATGGCTAAAGCTATGGCTAATCAATGGGGATAGATGCCTTTATCCAAACCTCAAAAAGAAGTCATAACTAATACATCAAGATTTCGTGTTTTAATTACTGGGCGCAGATTTGGCAAAACTTATTTAGCTATAAATGAATTAGCTAAATTTGCTAGATATAGTAATAAAAAAGTCTGGTATGTAGCTCCTAGTTATAGACAAGCAAAATCAATTTGTTGGAATGAATTAAAAGATAAATTAATTAAGCATAAATGGGTAAAATCTATTAATAATAGCGATCTAACAATCGTATTAAGAAATAATTCTAGAATATCATTACGAGGAGCAGATAACGAAAATAGCTTGCGTGGAATAGGTCTAGATTTCTTAGTTATGGACGAATTCGCAGATATTCATAAGCAAGCATGGTACGAAGTTTTAAGACCGACATTATCTGATACTCAAGGACATGCATTATTTTGCACTAGTCCTAGAGGATTTGGAAATTGGTCATATCAATTATATAAATTAGCGGAAACTAATAAAGATTGGCAATCATTCAAATATACGACTTTAGAGGGCGAACAAGTATCAAAAGAAGAAATAGAACAAGCAAAAGATGATTTAGATTTAAGAACTTTTCAACAAGAATATGAAGCAACTTTTGTTAATTATTCTGGAATGATTTATTATAATTTTAATAGAGAAAAGAATATTATTGAAACATTTCGTAACAATCATTTAACTCTTCATATTGGTTTAGATTTCAATGTGGAACCCATGTGTGCTGTTGTTTCTGTAATAGAAAATGATATTATTATTGTTATAGATGAAATACAAATCTATAGTAGCAATACAAATGAAATGGTTGATGAAATAAAAACACGATATAATAAAAAAATTATTATTTACCCCGATCCGAGCGCTAGACAACGCAAAACTTCTGCTGGTGGAATGACTGATTTAGCAATATTAAAAAATGCAGGATTTGAAGTTAAATGTAGAAATAAAGCTCCATTAGTAAGAGATAGAATAAATGCAGTAAATTCAAAATTAAAAAATGTAAAAGGACAAAACAGTTTGTTCATTCTAAATTCTTGCAAAAATGTAATAAAAAGCATAGAAAGACAAATATACAAAGAGGGAACACATATACCAGATAAAGATTGAAAAGGGATTTTAATCCTAGTCCACCACAAAGGTTTAGTTAATGGATAGAAAAATTTTAACTCAAAAACATAGATTATGGCATGCAAATATTGCAAATTGGGAATTTTATATAAGAAGTTATCTTGGCGGAAATGATTATAAAAATGGATATTATTTACATAGATATATCCTGGAAACTCCAGAAGAATACGATCAAAGAATTAGACATACTCCATTAGATAATCATTGTAAAAATGTAGTTCAGATCTACACAAGTTTTTTATTTAGAGTTCCTCCGACAAGAGATTATGGAACATTAGACGGTGATCCACAATTAGAATCATTTATTGCTGATGCAGATTTAGACGGAAGAAGTTTTGATACAATAATGCGTGAAGTTCAAATGAACGCAAGTATCTATGGAAATTGTTGGGTTATAGTAGATAAACCTCAAACAAATTTTAAGACTAGAGCAGAAGAATTACAACAAGATATTAGACCGTATATTTCAATCTATACTCCAGAAAATGTTGTAAATTGGAATTATAGAAGAGCTGCTAGCGGTAGATTTTATTTAGATATGTTAGTATTGGTTGAAGATATAAATGAAGATAGAGCGATCATCAAAGTATTTACTGAAGAAACAATCTCAACTTATGAAGTCGAAGATTATGAAAAAGAATATGCAGAAGGTGATGCAAAACTTTTAGAACAAATAGAAAATCCAATAGGAAAAATTCCTGCAGTAAATGTTTACAATTTGAGAGGAGCAAAAAGACCAATAGGAATTAGTGATCTTGCAGATGTTGCATTTTTACAACAGTCAATTTACAATGATTATTCTGAAAAAGAACAATTAATAAGATTAGCTAATCACCCCTCATTAGTAAAAACTCCAAATGTAGAAGCCAGCGCAGGAGCTGGATCAATTATTGAAATACCGGAAGATATGCAAGCAGATTTAAAACCGTACATAATTCAACCGAGTGGGCAGAATTTAGACGGAATAATGAAATGTATTCAGAATAAAGTTGATGCTATTGATAGAATAACTCATATGGGATCAGTAAGAGCAACAGGACAACAGATCGCTAGTGGTATTGCATTACAAACAGAATTCCAATTGTTGAACGCAAGATTATCAGAAAAAGCAGATTATCTAGAAAATGCAGAGGAACATATTTGGGGTTTATTTGCAAATTGGCAGGATAGAGAATGGGACGGATCAGTAGATTATCCAGATACTTTTGATATTCGAGATTGGGCAAATGATTTACAATATCTACAAATGGCTAAATCTAGTGGAATAAAATCAGAAACATTTAACAAAGAATTAGATAAACAAATAGCTGAAGCAGTCATTGATGATAATGAAACAATAAAAAGAATAAATGATGAAATAGATTTAACGAGAACTGTAAGAGGACAATTCCAAACAACTGAAGTTGAGGGACAAAGAGTAAATGGCGAAGAAGAAGAAGAAACGAGTTAGAAAAGTTCCAAGAGATAAAGACACAGATGTTCCAAAAAAATATCTATCTGGATTAAAAGGATCAAAAAAAACAAGAAGAGCAAATCTTATCAAAAGAGTTTCATCTATCTATAAATCCGGTGGATTTATTCCTAGAGGATTATTAAGGAGTAGGACTAAAGCATAATGGCTAGAAAATTTAGAAAACCTTTATCAGCTTCAACTTTAAGAACATTAAAAGCAAAAGCAAAAAAATCAAAATTATTTAATCTAGCAGATTTGAAAGCTTCATATCGTAGAGGACAAGGAGCATTTTTATCAGGCGGAAGTAGACGAGTTCCTATGGCTGCTTGGGCTATGGCTAGAGTTAATAAATTAATTAGTCGTGGTAGATCTGGAACTTTTGATAAAGATATAATCGCTAGAGCAAGTAAAAGAAAACGAAGAAAATGAGTGCTCCTAGTTTATCTTTATTGAAAAAAAAATTAAGACAAAAAAAAAGATTAGGATCAACGGAAATGTCCTCAGCAATAGCTAGAGGATTAGTTGCTCGTAAATCCGGTAAATTTAAAGGAAAGAAAGTAAAAAGTAAAAAATACGGAGGGCCAGCATAATGGCAACTTATCAAGGAAGAAAAGTTAAATTAAATAAACCTTTTCGATTATCAGCAAGTGAAAATAAAAGAAAAAAATTTGGAGTTTATGTAAAAAATAAATCAAGCGGTAAAATTAAAAAAGTAACTTTTGGATTTCGAGGAATGTCAATAAAAAAAAATAATCCTGCTAGACAACGATCTTTTCTTGCTAGAATGGGTGGAGTTTTAAAAGAAGTAAAAGGACAAAAGACTTTGAGTCCTGCTTATTGGTCAATAAGAGCATGGAAGAAAAATTTTCCATTATAATTTATGTCCAGGATTTTAGATCAATTAGCTGATCAACACGAAGAACGAATATTAAATGTTTTATATAGATTAGAAGAAGATGTCGTTAATACAGTTACAACAGGTTTCAAAGGTAATTTAGATCAAACAGATATAAGACTTGCAATAGCTTTACAACCTCAATTAAGAAGAGCTATCCAAGAAACATTCTTACAAGAAGCTGATATTATTATTAACGAAGAATATAATAAAATTGCTAAAGTTGTATTAGATACTTTTGGAAAAATGCCTATTCCTGCTAGTTTTCGTGGACTAACACAAGTTGATCTAACAACAATAGATTTATTGAAAACACAAACATTTCAAGGATTTGAAGATATTGCTGAAAGATTTCTAAAAGTAATAAATGATGAAGTTTATCAAAGTGTAATAGCTGGCAGACCTTTTAACGATATGGTTTCTAATATTAGAGGACATATCAACGGAGTATATCAACAATCAAATATCGCAGAAATAAATGAACTTGTTGATTTTATTAATGAAAATAAATTTAATCCTAAAATGGAAAAAAGAGTAAATGAAGCAATAAGAAAATTACAAACTCAATATGCTGCGGATCGTGCAGGAAATAATTTAAGAAGATATGCTAGTCAAATAGCCCATGATTCAGTTATGCAATTTCATGGACAATTTACAATTAAAAAAGCAAAAGATGCAGGACTAACTCATTTTATCTACACAGGCACATTAATAAGGGATTCTAGACAATTTTGTAGAGATATGCTAAACAATAGACTAACCGAAGATGAAATTAGAGAGAAGTGGAATTCTGAAGGTTGGAAAGGCAAAAGTCCAGGCGATCCTTTTATAGTTCGAGGTGGATATCGTTGTCGACATACTTGGATTCCTACTGATCCTAATTGGAATATATAAAAGGGAGTATTAAATGGCAGAAGAAAATCAAGTAGAACAAACTACGGAAACAAAGGTTGAAGAACAACCGAAAGAACAAACAACTGAAACTGTAAATTCAAATACATTTACAGAAGATGATGTAAATAATATAGTTAAACAACGATTGGCTAAAGAGAGAGCTTCGATATACAAAAAATTAGATGTTGAAGATTTAGATACTGCAATCAATGCAGTAAGATCAACAAGAGAAGCTGAAGAAAAACAAAAGATACAAAAAGGCGAATTCGAACAAATCCTCAAAGAGAAATCGGAGGAATTCAATAAAAAATATACAAGTTTAGAAAGCGAGTTGAAAGATATAAAGATTAATAAAGCTTTATTATCTTCTGCTTCTAAAAATCGAGCGATCAATCCAGATCAAGTGGTTGAACTGTTAAAAAATAATATCAAGCTCAATGATACAGGAGGGGTTGAAATTGTTGATAAAAACGGTATAGCTAGATATAACAGTAAGGGTGAACTTTTTACTACTGACGAGTTAGTAAATGAGTTTTTGACACAGAACCCTCACTTTGTTACTGCTACTCCTAGTGGTAGTGGCACAGTGTCAAATGTGGATAGGACAGAGCTCAATACAACCTTAAATTTGAGTGATATAGATATGAATAATCCAGCGGACAAGAAAAGGTATGCTGAATATAGAAAGCAGAGAGATTCTGGACAAAGGATTATTAACAATAAACAGTAACCATTAAGGAGTAAAATAAAATGGCCAACGAAACAACATCGAGCACCATAAGTGAGCTATATACGGAAATCGTAGCAGAAGCTTTATTTGTGGCAAGCGAACAATCTGTTATGAGAGGTCTAGTCCGAAATTACACTATTGCAGGCGGAGGTAAATCCGTAGAAGTACCGATTTTTTCTACTGTATCAGCAGCAGCTGTAAACGAGGCAACTGATCTTTCAAACACAGCAGTCAATCCAACTTCTGTAACTATTACAGCTTCAGAAATAGGAATTATGACCACACTAACGGACTTAGCCAGAAATTCTTCGTCTAGAAATATTGCAGCTGATATTGGTAAATTATTTGGTGAAGCAATCGCCACAAAAATGGATCAAGACTTAACAGCATTATTTGACGGATTTTCTAGCAGTATCGGTGGTGCAGGACAAGAATTAACTGTAGATAAAATTTTCCAAGCAGTAGCTACATTGAGACAAGCTAATGTTCCTGGACCTTACTACGGTGTCTTGAACCCAAAAGTTGCGTACAATGTAAAGAAAAATCTAACTAATACTTTCGTTAATCCAAATCCAAACGATTTAACTAACGAAGCATTAAGAACAGGTTACATTGGAAACATTGCAGGAGTTCAAATTTTTGAATCTTCAAATGTTGACGGAACAACTGATACTGATAATTGTAAAGGAGCAATCTTTTCACAAGATGCTTTAGGTCTAGCTATGATGCAAGATCTGAAGATAGAAACTCAAAGAGATGCGTCTTTGAGAGCTGATGAAATTGTTGCGACTGCCGTATTTGGTGTAGGTGAGCTACATGATTCATACGGAGTTGAATTACTTGCTGAATCAGTAATTAACTAAAAACTCTAATTAGGGGTGGTTTATCCACCCCTTATCTGTTAGGATAAATTATGGAAAAGATTAAATTAGTTAGTTCAACAGGAAAAGTTATCACTCGTAATAAATCTGATTATGAGAACAATTTTGATATTTGGGAACGAAAAGGTTTTAAAGTTCAAGGTGCAAAATCAGAATCACTTATTGTTGAAACACCAAAGAAAAAAAAGAAAAAGAAATCTAAATAATGGCAACAACTTTATTTGGAGTTGCGAATACAAATTTGCAAAAGATTCAACCAGATATTCTAGGTTTTGGAGTATCTGATTTTGGGGATCAATTACAATTTGCAGAAAATGATGTTCTTCGTAGAATCCGTGAGGAATGGTGGGAGCGATATAGACATCAAGTAAGATATAAAGACATTACAAAAATTACTACAGTCGAAATGACTAATAGTAAATTGACAACTTCTCAATGGACGCAATCAGTCGTTTATTTATCATTATGGAAATATATTTATCCAATATTGACTAAATGGCGCGATCCAGACACAGGCGAAGGCAAAGATACTTTCCAAGTACAAATTGATTTTTATAGGGACAGATACGAAGAAGAGTTCCAAGCAATTTTAAGGGACGGGGTTGAATATGATGAAGATGGTGGGGGAACAGTATCTGATAGCGAAAAGGAATCGTTACATCAATTACGATTAGTAAGATAGTGGTCGCAGAAATCAAAATTGATGTGAACACAATTGAAGTGAAAAAATTAATTCAAAAAATTTCTAGAAAACAAAATATAGCAATTCAAAGGGCATTAAATAGAGTTTCTAATATGGCTGTATTAATGATAACAAAAAGAACTCAAAGAGGACAAAAACCAGACGGAGGTAAATTTATTCCTTACGCACCAGCAACAAAAATAGCATACGAAAGTATAAAAGAAAATTCTGATATAGTAGATCTTACATTATCTGGACAAATGTTTAGAAGTTTAGATTTTAGAGTTAGAGGAAAAAAATCAACATTATTATTTGCTAATAAGGATATGGAAAAAAGAGCATTTAGACATGATATCCTGGGTGTTGGAAAAAAGAAAACTAAAAGACCTTTTTTTAGTATTGGAAAACAAGAAGAGCCAAAATTAATAAACGAATTTAGTAAATTTTATTTTCAACAAATTGGGATTAGATGAGTAAAAGAGAAAACATCGCAAGTGATATAATAACAAAATTAGATGCAGTAACTAGTCCAATAGAATTTAAAAAATTAACAAGAGAACCATTTGACATAGAAGAATTAAGCGATGCTCAATTCCCTTGTGCTTTTATCCAAGCTGGTGACGAAAGTAGAGAACCGGCTTCAATAGGAGTTACAGGTTCTGCTACTTATAGAGCAACTATTGATTTTATTATTGTAGCTTTTGGAAAAGGAACATCAAGTAATATAGATACTGTAAGAAATCAAATAATTGAAGTGGTTGAAGAAACTTTAGATAATGATATAACTAGAAATGGAAATGCGTTGGATACACAAATTATTGAAGCATCGTCAGATGAAGGAGTTATCTATCCTTATGGAGCTGTGCGAATAACTGTGCGTGTAATGTATGAATTTACTAGAGGGAGTGCATAATGGCTAAAGACATTAGTATGAAAAAAGGCGATAGCATGATTAAAATATCGGAAGAATTTGTCGATCATTATAAAAAATTAGGTTACGAAATTTTTCATCATAAAAAAAATATTTCAGTTGCAAAGGAAACTGAAAAGATTATAAAAGATTTAAAGAAAGAAAAGGAGTAAAAAATGGCAACACATCACGGTAAAGAAGGTGTTATGACAGTTGGCGGTTCTACTATTGGAAATTTAACAGGTTTCACAGTTGATACTACTCATGATGTTGTAGAAGATACAGCATTAGGTGATTCAATGAAATCTTTTTTGGCTGGTAGAGGAACTTTTACTGCTTCAGTAGATATGAACTATGACGAAACTGATTCTGGACAAGGAGCTTTAGTACAAGGCGCAAGTTTAACATTTGCATTTTTGCCAGAAGGTAATGATAGTGGGGATCAAAAATTAAGTGGTTCTGGAATTATTACAGGAATGTCAGTAGGTGTATCTTTGGACGGTGTATCAACAAGAACAGTTTCTATCCAAGGTTCTGGTGGTCTTACTATCGGTACTGTAGCATAATTTTATGGCAGAAAAGGTAAATTACTTTGACGGAGTAAAATCGCATTTTGATGAATTACAAATCAAAGTAATAGAAGTGCCAGAATGGGATTTAGTTGGTGATAAAGCAATCTATGCTAAACCATTTAATATGCTTGAGAAAAGCAAATTGTTTAAGAATGTTAAAGGTGAAGATCTTAATATTCTAATTGATATCATAATTGAAAAATCTTTGAATAAAGAGCATGAAAAAATGTTTACTCCAAATGATAAACTGAATTTCAAAACACATGCAGATACAGATGTTGTCGCAAGAGTTGCTAATCAAATATTAGGGACTGGTTATGATGACATTAAAAAAAACTAAAAAATCCAGATTTTTATAATGTAGTCGCTCTTGCTGAACGATTACATAAAACTATTCCAGAAATCTTGCAAATGTCCGTATATGAGTTTAATATATGGGAAGCTTATTTTGAAAATCAAAGTAAGGAACATGAAAGACAATTAAACTTGATGAAAGCTCAGCGTAGATAATGGCAACAAAAAAAGTAAATATTGATATTGTCGCTAAGGATAAATCGAAACAGGCGCTCAATAATGTAAACAATAATCTAGAGAGAACAAAAAGAAGTGTTTTAAATGTTAAAAATGCACTCATTGGATTAGGTGCTGGACTTGCAATAAGATCAATAGTTCAAACAGGAATTCAGATTGAAGGCCTTCAAGTAAGATTAAAAGCTTTATTTGGTAGTGTAGAAGAAGGCGCAAGAGCTTTCAATGTCATGGCTGAATTTGCTGGAAAAGTTCCTTTTTCATTAGAAGAAATACAAAGAGGAGCAGGAAATCTAGCTGTCGTTTCTGATGATGCAGAACAATTAGGTGAAATATTAAAAATTACAGGTAATGTTGCTGCAGCTACAGGTTTAGATTTTGAAACTACTGCAACACAAATACAAAGAGCATTTAGTGGTGGTATCGCTTCCGCTGATATTTTTAGAGAACGAGGTGTTAGAGATATGCTCGGTTTCTCTGCAGGAGCAAAAGTTTCAGTACAAGAAACCATTGAAGCTTTCCAAAGAGTCTTTGGTCCAGGAGGTGAATTCGGTTCAGTTACTGATGATCTAGCAAAAACTTTTGAGGGAACTTTATCTATGTTAAATGATAAAGTATTTAACTTTAAAAGAATAATAGTACAAGAAGGTTTCTTTCCAGAATTAAAAAGACAATTCGGTGACTTAGATGATTTCATAGAAGATAATCAAGCTTCAATAGACGCATTTGCTAAAAGTCTTGGATCAGGTTTAGGATTAGCAGTTGATAGATTAGGTGACGGTTTTAAATTTGTAAAAGATAATGCTGATATATTATTAGAAATATTTAAATTAATTATAGCACTTAAAATAGCTGGATTTTTTATAAATGCTTCAATAGCTGCTATGAAGTTTGCAAAAAGCATGATTGCAGTTGCACTCGGTTCACAAGCAGTTTCAAAAGGTTTAGCTGGATTGGGAGCTGCTATTCTTAAAGGTGGAGCTGTATTTGTTGCTTTTAATCAATTAGATAAATTTTTTGACGGATTCATAAAAGATTTAAATGATTCTGCGAATGCAATAGGAAATACAGAAGATGAATATTTAAAAGCAAGTGACGCAATAGGATCAGCTTCTAAAAAATCTGAAGATGCAATTAAAGGAGTAACTTTAGCCGGTGACGGAACGATTGATATGCTGAAAGAAATGCAAAAGGTCGTTGACGATAATGCAAAAGCATTTGAAAGAATAAATGAAAGAGGAATGAGTCCTCTAGATCAAATAGAAAATAATATGTTGAAAGAACTAAAATTAGTTCAAGATACAATGGACGCATTAGAACATATTAGATTAGAAAAAATTACAAGAGGAATTTTATCAGAAAAAGAAGCTAATAAAGAATTCGCAGAAGAAACATTTAAATTAGAACAATTAAAATTAAAAATAATCAAAGATGCTGCAAAATTAGAAGAAGAATTTTTAAGAAATAAAAGAGAACAAGAACTAAAAGATCAACAAGCACATTTTGATAAACAATTTAGATTAATAAAATCTTTTAGAATGGAAGATTTAGAACTTAATAAATTATCAGATGAAAATAAAAAACAACTTGCAATACAAACAGGTCGTGAAGCATTAGATCAATTATCAAGACATAATCGAACATTATTCCAAATTAATAAAGCTTTAGCTATTAAAGATGCTATAGTTAGTACAGCACAAGGAGTTACAAAAGCTTTAGGTATGGGGCCTTTCGGTATTCCATTAGCATTAGGAATTGGTGCATTAGGAGCAGCTCAAGTTGCAACTATAGCTCAAACACAATACACAGGAAGAAGAGCAGGAGGCCCAGTACAAAAAGATAAACCTTTTATAGTTGGTGAACAAGGACCAGAATTATTTGTTCCAAATCAAGCAGGAGCAATTCAACCAAATGGAAATACAGGAGTTAATATTAATTTTAATATTAATACAGTTGATGCTAGAGGATTTAATGAATTATTAGTAAATAGTAGAGGGACTATCGTTAATATGATTAACAATGCAGTTAATGAAAAAGGTAAAATGGCAATTATATGAGTGGAGCTTTACCTAATACTAATTTCAATGCTATAAATTTAAAAAGCAATCAAAAAACTTTATTTACAGAAACAGATAGCGGAAAAACATTTAGACGACAAATTCAAGGACAACGATTTAGTTTTACAGTTTCATATCCTCCTATGAAAAGAACAGAGTTTGCTCCAATCATGGCTTTTATTATGAAGCAAAGAGCAAGAAAAGAAAATTTCACCATAACCTTGCCGAGTTATTTCAATGCACTCGGTAGTGAAACAGGAACATTGCTAGTGAATGGAGCTCACTCTGCAGCAGATACAACAATAGCTATTGATGGTTTTGCAAGTGACGGAGCAGGAAGATTGAAAGCTGGCGATCTTATAAAATTTGCACATAATAAAGTTTATATGGTTATAGATGATGTAACTTCATCAAGTAATGCAGCAACTGTAACAATAGAACCTCCACTAAGAACTGCTCTTACAAATAATAGTTCTGTATCTTATGATTCAATTCAATTTACTGTACACCTAACTAGTGATGTCCAGGAGTTTCAAACAGGACAAAATGATAGCGACGGTAATTTATTATTTAAATATGAATTTGATGTTATTGAAAGTTTATAATGGCAAGAGGATTATCGAGTTCGGTAAAAACAGAATTAGCTACAGGAGTTATTGATCCTGTTTTATTAATAGAAATTGGATTTAGTACTCCAATATATTTAACAAATGCAAGTTTTGATATTACTTCAAGCATATCTGGTACATCAAGAACTTATGTTTCAAATGGACATTTAAGAAGTATTACAGGAGTCAACGAAACAAATAGACCTACAAAAAATACTCTATCTATAAGTTTATCTGGAGTTGATCAAACATATATATCTGTTGCTCTAAATGAAAATATTATCAATGATAATGTTTTTGTTTATCGAGGATATTTAGATTCTAATAATGCTCTTATATCTGATCCTTTTTTATTATTTTATGGAACAATAGATGAATACAAAATTAGTGATAATACAACTACTGCAAATTTAATATTAAGTATAACTTCTCATTGGGGTAATTTTAGTAAAACTGCAGGAAGAACAACAACTGACAATTCGCAAAAAAGATTTTTTAGCAGTGATAAAGGAATGGAATTTGCAGCTTTAACAGTTCGTGATATAAAGTGGGGAAGAGTTTGACTAGTTTTCATTTATATCAAGGGGAAAAAAAAGATGTCACAGATTTATATAATTTATTGGTTGAGTATAAAGAAATAGATTTAGCTGATTGCGATTATCCAGAAATAGATAAAGATAAATTATTATTTTTTATAAATAGTATTCAACAAAAAGGAAAAATCATTTGTGTAAAAAATTTAGATACAAATGAATTAGTTGGAACTTGCATGTTCAATAAATCAGAATATTGGTTTAGTAAAACAAAGATTATGATAATACAAATGATCTATATCAAACAAGCTCATAGAAGTTTCAAGTTAGTAAAACAAATCATAGATTCAGTAAAAAATGTTTCAGAAGATATGCCAATCGTTTTATCTATAACTTCTGGTTTAGGAATTGATCCTGTATTTTATAAATTAGGATTTGAAAATATGGGCTCTAATTGGAGGTTATTATAAATGGGCGGTTGGAATCCTTTTGAAGATATAGTTGATTTTGTTACCGATATTGTTGATGTCTTTGTTGATATTATTGAAGATTTTGTCGGTTGGCTTGTACCAATGCCAGATATCCCAGACTTTGGCGATATGCAAGCTGATCAAACTGCTAAAGGTGTATTAGTAAATAAATTTAGTTCGAATGCTCATATCCCTGTTGTTTATGGGACAAGAAAAGTTGGAGGAAATGTTGTATTTTTAGAGACTTCTGGAACAGATAATGAATTTTTATATATGGCTATTGTTCTTAGTGAAGGTGAAATAAATGATATTAGTTCAATATTTATTAATGACAATCAAGTAAGTTGGTCTGGTGATATTGCAGATAATACACAAATCACAGTAGCAAGCAGTGATTCAAATTTTTTTGATTCTACAAATTCACAAAGTCTTATTACTTGTGAGCCTCATTTCGGTACTGATAGTCAAAATGCTTCTAGTTTATTGAGTACTTTAAGTTCCTGGACTTCTAATCATAGATTAAGAGGATTAGCATATCTTGCAATCAAATTTCAATGGAATACAGATAAATTTGGTTCTTTACCTACTGTCAATGCAATTGTTCAAGGAAAGAAAGTTTACAATCCAAATCTTGATAGTACAGTCACAGGGGGAAGTGGATCACATAGAGCAGATACATCAAGCACTTGGGAATATTCTGATAATCCTGTTTATCAACTTTTAGATTATTTAAGAGATACTAGATTTGGAATGGGTATTCCTAATAGTTATTTCGATTCTAATTTTGCAGATTGGCAAACTGCTGGTGATGTTTGCGATACTGATATAACTCCATTTTCTGGTGCTAGTGCTATTGATTTAATGGACAGCCACATGGTTGTTGATACATCAAAAAAAGCAATTGATAATGTTCAAGAATTTATAAAGGGCAGTAGAGCTTTCCTAAATTTTAGTGCAGGGAAATATAAAATCCTAGTAGAAACATCAGGTTCTGCATCTATCACTCTTACAGAAGATAATATTTTGGCTGGAATATCTGTGTCTAGTAAAAATAAAAATTCACGATTCAATAGAGTAATTGTCAATTTTATTAATCCAGATAAAAATTATCAATCAGATACAGCTCAATTTCCGCCCGTTGATGAAACAGGAATAGCTAGTGCTGATCAGCATGCAACAATGAAAACTGCAGACGGAGGTTTATTATTAGAAGGCAGATTTGATTTTTCAATGTTTACTAATCCATATCAAGCACAAGAAATGGCTGAAATAATATTAAGAAGATCGAGATCAAGTCTTGATGTAACATTAAAAGCAGATGCAACAGCTTTAGATTTATCTATTGGTGATATTGTAAATATTACACATGCTACTCCTGGATTTTCTGCTAAAGCATTTAGAGTACAAGGAATGACTTTGAATTCTGATCATACTGTAAGTTTACAATGTTCTGAACATCAAGATTCGTACTATACTTTTGGAACACAACAAGAAGTAGCTACTATTCCAGATACTACACTTCCAAATCCATTTTCAGTAAGTCCTCCCGCAAGTGTAAGTTTAGATGATGAATTAATTGAATATGCAGACGGAATTGTCATAACAAGATTATTAATTACTATTGGAGTTTCCCCAGATAAATTTGTTGATAATTATGAAGTACAAATAAAACAAACAAAAGATCAAAACGGTGCAACTGTATCAGATTCATTTAGAGAAATAGCAGTCGGTAAAATATTAGAATATCAACACTTGAATGTTATTGACGGAGCTGAATATCAAGTAAGAGTTAGAGCTGTAAATACTATTGGTTCTAAATCTACATTTGTATCTACTACGAGAACAATAGTTGGAGGAGTTGAAGCTCCAAGTAATGTAGAAGATTTTGCTGTTGAAATGCACGGTCAAAATCATATGAAATTAACTTGGACTCCACCAAGTAAGAATAGCGATTTAGATATTTCTTTTTATGAAATAAGATATCAAAATGTAACAACAGGCGCTAAATGGCTTAATTCAACGAATTTAGTAAGATGTCCAAGAAGAAAATGTGATAATGCTGTTGTTCCTGCACGCACCGGATCGTATCTTATAAAAGCAGTAGATAAGAACGGAAATACTTCTGCTGAAGCTACAATAGTCACAACAAATATTTCTGATATTCAAGCTTATCAAACAATATCAACATTTACAGAAACTCCAGATATATTTACAGCTGCTGATAGTATGGACGCAAGTTTACCTTTAGCAGTAAAAATAGATGCTTCAGGCGATACAGTATTAACTTTAGATACTGTTACGAATTTTGATGATACTGTTGGAAACTTTGATAGTCCTAGTGGCGATTTTGAATTAGGAGGAACTGATACAACTTCAAATCCTAATTTCAATAATTCAAACAGAGATGCAAAAGGTTTTTACAATTTTACTAACAGTTTATCATTAGCTCAAATCTATGACGGAAATATTGAACCGACAATTACATTAGACGCAGAAAATCCATATGATTTATTTGATAGTGGACGAGGGGCATTATTTTTTGATTCAGCAAAAGCACCTTTTGACGGTACTGAACAAATTCACGCATTCCATAGAGTACAAATAGCAACCTCAACTACAGCATTAGCTGATTGCACAAGTTTTGTTGATATTACTCAATCTGCAACTTTTAAATTTAAGTTTGCAAAATTTAGATTAAAACTTACTAATGATGATGATCAAACATCTAGTAATGTAAAAACTATGAGTATAAAATTAAATATGGAAGAAAGAACATTTGCACAAAATGATTTAACAACATCTTCTGGAACGAGAACGATAACTTATACAAATCCGTTTTATGCAGTTCCTGCAATTGGTATAGCAGCACAAAATCTAGCTACAGGCGACACATTTACAATTTCTTCAAAAACTGTTAATGGTTTTACTATAGCATTTGTAAATTCAAGCGGATCAGCAGTAGATAGAACTTTTGATTATATTGCTAAAGGTTATGGGTTGCAAAGTTAAACAGAAAAGGATATAGATTAGATATGGCACAAGTAAGTGATGTAAGTTTAGCAAACCAAGGATTTTCTGCATTTAGAACAGAATTAAATAATATTTTATCGGCATTAAATTCTTCTCATAGTGGAAGTTCTGCTCCTGGATCAGCAACTGCTGGAACTCTTTGGGTTGATACTGCTACAAGTGGAGTTTTAAAATTAAAAATGAATGACGGAACAGATAATGTTGAAATTTTACAATTAAATATTTCAAGTAATGCTTTGACTAGCACGATGTCGGTTACAGGAACTATTTCCGAGACTGATCCAAATGCTTTACCGCTTGCAATTGCTTTAGGATAGGAGTTTAAATGGCTAATACTTTCAAAGTAAAAACAAATGGAGCTATGCCGGCAAGTGCAGGAACTCCTTTAACACTTTATACAGTACCTTCAGCTACTACTACGGTTGTTATTGGATTAACACTTTGCAATATTCATACAACTTCCGTGACTGCTGATGTACAATTAGTTTCAGATACAAGCGACACAGAAACAAATGAAACAGTTTTATTAATCAAAGATGTAAGCATTCCTGCAGGAAGTTCATTAGAGGTTTTATCTGGTGGTAAGTATGTTATGCAGACAACTGATATTATGAAAATAGATTGTTCAGTTTCTGCAAAGATAGATGCAACATTAAGTATATTAGAGATAACATAAAGGTTTAAATGGCTTATATTGGCAAGACTCCTACATCAGCACCTTTAACAGCAAGCGATATTACAGACGGAATTATATCTAATGCTAAATTAGGTGCAGACTCAGTCAATTCGGCAAAAATTTCAGACGATAGTATTTCAGACGAACATTTAGATATTACATCAATCACAGGTCAAACAGCTATTACTTCACTAGCTGATACTGATAAATTTTTAGTTTCAGACGCAAGTGATAGTGGCAATCTTAAATATGTAGAGAAACAATATTTAGGTGGAGGTGGCTCTTTAACTTTATTATCAATGATTGACCAAGATTTAGGTACAGCAAATAAAATACAATTTCAACAAGTCTTTTCTTCTGATTATGATTACTACAAAGTAATAGGTTCTTTTTCTCTTGGTAGCACAGGTTCTCATGATCAAGAATTTAGATGGCTTGATTCATCTAATTCTGAACAAACAGTGGCTTCTTATTTTGGTGTTGCACAAGGTTGGCGATATAATAGTGGAGCTAATGATAGAAGTGATTGGGGTCAATATGATGCCACAGGACTTGATATTGGAAGGGATTTAGCTGGTGGTTCTTATTATAGAAAAGTCACTTTAAATATGGATTTACACCCAGATGCTTATTCGTCAACAACTTATAGTGCTTTTCAATGGGATATGGGTTATTTTAAATATCAAGGTGCTTCTGAATCTGTTTCAAGAATTATGGGTTGGGGTACTTACAAACAAACAACCGATTTATCTGGTGGTGGCTTTCAATTAGAAGTGAATAATAATTATGATTTTGTGAACATGGGTATATACGGAGTGAAAACAACAACATGAGTAATAATGGAGTATTTGTAGTTAATGTAAAAAATAGTACTCAAAGTTTTGTAGAATACACAGACGAAGAACAAGCTGTTCAAGATGCTAAAAATGCAAAGTTTAATAATGCAGAAGCAAAACTTCGTTGGATAAAAGAACATAGAGAAACAAAATTAAGAGAAACTGATTGGTGGGTATTACGAGGTAATATGACAGATGCACAAACTGAATATAGACAAAAGCTACGAGATATTCCAGCAGACTATAACGAAAGTAAATATGATGAATTATTAGCTGTAGATGAAAATAATAATTTAACTCATTCAGTTTGGAGTAAACCATAATGGGATTTATAGGTAAAGAACCCCAGACTGGTGCGTATAATATGCTCGATGCACTCACAGCATCGGCAACTGCAAGTTATAGTTTAACATTAGATTCAACAGCTTTTGTGCCAGAAAGTGCAAATCATCTTTTGGTATCACTAAATGGTGTTATCCAAAAAGCTGGTAGTTCATATACAGTTTCGGGTTCTACTCTTACGTTTTCATCAAGTCTTGCGTCATCAGATTCAATAGATTTTGTTTTAGCACTTGGTAATGTTTTAGATATTGGTACTCCAAGCGATGCTACTGTCACTAATGCAAAAACTAATTTTGTATCAACATCATCATCTGCTGGATTACAAATAAAAGGCGATAGCACTACTGCTGGAACTTTACAATTAAACTGTGAACAAAATAGTCATGGAATTAAATTACAAAGCCCACCACATTCTGCTAATCAAAGCTACACACTTAAATTCCCATCTGGTAATGTAACTGCTGGTAAAGTTTTAAAAGTAGATTCGGTATCAGGTTCAGGAACAACAGGAATTGGTACTTTGATTTTTGGCGATGCTGGTGGTTCTAACACTCCAGCTTTTCAAGGTCATCTATCTTCAACACAAAGTATATCTGATGCAACTTGGACAAAAGTTGCTATTGCATCAGAAGATTTTGACACAGATAGTAAATTTGATAGTTCGTCAAATTATAGATTTACACCTACTGAAGCTGGAAAATATTATTTTTATGGTGGTATTACTTATGATAGTAGCAGTACTGATGATATTATAAATGTTGCTACTGCTTTATATAAAAATGGATCAAGAATTA
>LULJ01000146.1_pt1 | contig 32022 bp, 52 predicted proteins | sample 728171 | NCBI WGS metagenome assembly LULJ01 (sample SAMN03860292, study PRJNA289734) | marine metagenome | biome: seawater column; feature: ocean; material: water; isolation source: Red Sea water column Station 169 - depth 25m | place: Saudi Arabia: Red Sea | collected 2011-10-15 | depth 25 m
GTTTTTTAGCCATTTTCTTTCTCCTGTTTAGTTAACAATTACAATTTTTACAATTACAGCATTTACACATATTATTCTCCAGATTCTTCTTCTGGTTCAACGATGCTATCTGCATAAGCAGACTTAATTTCATCTGTCCATAATGCATTTGCTAATGCTTGTATTTCAGCAGATTCACCACTTACATCTGCATCTGGCATAAATGATTTTCTATGATATGAAAATGATATTTCTACACCATCTTCCATAATAGATGTTTTACAGCGTTCTTGAATACATTTGTATTCTCCACGCACTTCATAATCGTATGTTTTTTTCTTTTCTAAAGCCATTTATTACTCCTTGTTAGTTCCAGTATAGCATCCACTATACAAAATATGTTATACTTACTAATATAGCTGAGGAAGCAACTAGTGCATTTGCTGAATCATTCACTATAGAAGTAGCGTTACCTGCATAAACACGAATCCTTGCCTCAGCTTCAATGCCAACTACAACAAATTGGTTTACATCAAGCCCAGAAACCCCATAGACTGTTACACTACCACTACACCTTTTTGAAAGCCCAGTTCCATCTCCGAGTGTAAATGGTACGCTAAATGTAAAATATCCATCTGGGCTACTTACAGAACTGACACTTAGTAAGCCATTAACAGTTACCATACTTCCGATTTTTACATAAGATAATTTGTTATTAGTACCATCAAGAGTAACAGTTCCAGAATTACCACAAGTAATAACTGATGTATGTTCGCCTTCTTCGTAATCATCAAGTACATTTGCCCCACCATTTGCTACTTGACTTGCTGGAAATTGAATACCAGCACAATGAACTGTAGCACCACTATCTGATGCCATATAAACATCAGTAATGTCTGCATTACCAATTGTTGCTTTATTAGAGCCTTGTCCAGTTACCCCATATCCTAATACTATTTCATTACCAGCATCTACAGCACTAATATCTGAATCTGCTCCAACAATAACATTCTGAACACCAGCAGTAATAGCATCCCCACAAGCAGAACCGACTGCAACATTTTGCCTTCCTGTACTAACTGAATGAAGAGCATCATATCCAATTGCAGTATTATTATCGTGACTATTCCCAGATGAACCACCTAATGCTTCATATCCAACTGCTGTATTCTGTACTCCTGTAACATTGTGATAACTTGCCGCAAATCCTACTGCAACATTTCTTGATTGATCAGATACATTTTGGGAAAACATACAAGATGTTCCAACTGCAACAGCTCTATTTCCACCATCTTCACTTTTCAGGGCTAATGCACCAACTGCTGTGTTGTAATCTCCTGTACTAAGTGCTAACCCAGCTTGGTGTCCAAAAACTGTATTCTCAGTAGAACCAGATGCAAGTGCAGTACCAGATTGGTAGCCAAAGACTGTATTTAGTGTACCACTATCATTATTAGATATGGAGATTCTGGAGTTGGTATCAAGTTTAAATCTTAAGTCACCAGCAGTAGTTGTAGTGTTTGCACCAACATAAAAGTTTATATTAGTTGCTGAGTTCCAATCACCATTACCACCACCAAGAAGAAGTGTATTAGCTGAAGATGAAGAAGAATATCCAATTAATCTTATGCTTTCTTCAGCATTGGTATAATGAACACCAGTTATGCCACCACTCTTAGATGTGCTATTTGTTCTTGTCCTGTTAGCATCATTATCAGCACCAATGGTGATTCCATCAGCTTGATAGCTTTGAACGTCTAAGTGAGTTTTGGGAGTTGAACCTATACCAATATTTTGACTGGAGTCTATGGTAAGTGCAGTAGTTAAAGTTTTAGTTGACTTATTTGTATATGTTCCAAAACTTAAACTATCTCCATTGTCAACTGCTATTTCACCAACATTTCCATTAATTCCTAATGATAAAAACTGGTCTGCGTGATTGTTGTTAAGGTTCATATATGTTGAACCATTTACTGCACCATCAGCTATCTCTAACTTATCTGATAAGGAACTTGTTCCTATACCTAATCTTCCTGACGAGTCAAATCTTGAAACCTCTGTACTACCAATTAAAAATCTAATAGTTTGACCAGCGTGACTTGCAAGTTTTACTATACCACCAGAACCATCTAATGAAACATTTGTACTTACATCAGAATCATCCAATCGTAAAATTGGTGTTGAGTTGCTAATAAATACATCACCAGCAAAAGTAGCATTGCCATCAGCACCAATAGTAAGTCTTTTTGTAGGTGCAGTATCTGTAGTTACATCTCTTGTATAGAATGTTAAATCACCTTTGGTATCTCCACTTGTAGATGTTTCTTCAAAACCTATATATGCTGGAGCGTTTGTATTGGTTAGTACATCGGTATAACCAAAGCCAATCATAAACTTACCTAATCCACCACTACCAAAATCTTCACTGCCTAATTGTATATATGAATTACTTGCTGTAATACTCAAAGGTGCAGATGCTGAACCATTTGACAAAGTTAGCTTACCTGACGGAAGATTTGTACCTATACCAATTTTTCCACCGCTTGTTATTCGTAATCTTTCTGCACTGCTCCCACCAGTATTAAAAACCACTGCTGAACTATCATCAAATTGTGTTTCTGTCACAATCTGAATAGTGTTTTGTCCAGCATAAGAACCAGTTTTATATCTAATATTTGCTTGAACTCTTGCTCCGTTAGTTGTATTTACGCCAGTATTAGAAAATAATAATGTTTGTCCAGAAGTACCTCCACCCAATTCTAACCTCTTAGTTGGTGTGACTCCTATACCAACATCACCACCAAAAGTAGCATTTTGACTTGAGTCTATGGTAAGTGCAACAGTAGCAGAGCCACCAGATGGAGTTGTAGCAAATTTAATTACACCATCATCTTTATTAGTAGTATCTGCACCACTAAAAAATCCCATATAACCAATCAGAGTACCATTCCACTTACCAAGCATATTACCAATACCACTATCTGCACCTGACCTATTTGCATCTAATATAACTGCATTTGATGTGTCCCCAGCACTATGGATAGTTATACCTTCATCACCAGAGTCTGCTTCGATGTGTAGATTATTTGTGGGCGATGCACCTATACCAACGCTTCCTCCGCTTTCAAGCAAAATTAAATCATTTGTAACTCTTTTTAATGTAGCATCAGCAGTTGTGTTGCTATCAACTAAGTATATACTTGCATTAGCATCAGTAGATTCAAATGATGCCATTACATTATCGCCACTTTTTAAATGCAGTAGGTAACTTGGTGAAAATGTAGAACCAATACCTACTCTTGTATTTTGTGTATCCACCTTGAATACATCACCGCCATCACCGTTCTTACGTACAAGCAAGGCTTCTGTGCTAGTGACATCTATTACTTGTGTACCTTCTATAATCTCATCAAAACTAAGACTACCACCTCCAGATACAGTTAAGTCGCCAGATACTACTAAATCACCATCTATTGTACCACCATTGCCAAAGTCCTCAACAATAGCTTTTAACATTGAACTCTGCATTATACCTCCACTATTCTTACAGCACCAGTTGTAGTGCTTGTAGAATTATAATTGAAATATATTGTGTTCCCTAACCCTCTAGGTACTGTTAAGAATGTCAATGTATTCTTTGGTAATATCATATCATTACTAGCATTTACATTTGTTTCACTTGTTGTGAAATTAAAATGTATTTCTACTGCCGAATGAACTCCAATTGTTCCAGAACTACTTGATAATAATTTGTGGGTTGTGTTATTTACATCTGCTGAACTTCCAGCAGTTCCAGCCGAGGCAACAGTCCATGTACCTCCAACTGTAGTGTTCAATGATTCTTGAACTGAATAAGTGTGTAAGTCTGCCATTTTTTCTTCCTTCCTAAGCTAATAGCAAAGCATGAACGGAACCGTGCTTTGTATATTTATTTTTTCTTTTTTGTTACTTTCTTAGCAACTTTTTTTACTGCTTTTTTAATTGATGCCTTTTTAACTGGTTTTTTATATGGTTCAAGGTCGGTTTCGCTGTTTACCCGAACATATCCTTTACTTTGCAAAAAACCAACTAATTCAGGGTGTTTTTCTAATTGTTCTTTTTCAAGTCTTTCAAGTTTATTATCTAACTTTCTATGCCAATATTCCATATTTAACCTTTCAAAATAGGGGCAAGAAAACCTTACCCCTATCTTTTTTGTAGATTAATCTACGTTTCTGATTTTGATACCTTTCTTGTTATCAGTGTCGTCTATTCTTTTGACTCCGTAGAGCAAATCTGCTACTACCTTGGTGCCTAGTGCGTCTATAGAGTATTCTGACTGAACTCTAACTTCTTGCTGTGCCGCAAATGCACATGCTGTTTTGTGAAAGATAACTCCTGAAATGGTGTTTGAATCACCACCGCTTGATACAGTATTAGACATATATACATCCATACCGTAAAGTGATCCTACCATTCCTGACCTTAATCCTCTGTTACCTTCACCAACTGCATCATTTCTAATAAAGAACTGTGCTATACCAGCAGAAGGATTAAGAATGTCTGCAAATAACTTTGGGTTAACAACCATAGCAACATCCCCATCCATGTAAGGGATACTGTTATCACCTAGTGTTGCCAAAGCTTCTTCAAACTTTGCCGCTGTTAACGTATCATCTGCAGATAAGTTTAAACTTAATTCAAGATTACTTAACTCAGAATAAATATCTGAATCAACTTGTCTTGCAAGCGCTTCACCCATCATTCTTGAATATCTTTCAACCATATCAGCATTTGACTGAATTTCAAGCACATCTTCAAACAACTTTGCTACATACTTATGCTTATTAACAGTAAGTTGTGTCTCTGTTGTTGCAGTTGCATCATAACTTACGTCAGATCCTGCAGATTTATCAGAAGCACTTATTAAACTAATTTCTGGAATATGTAGAACATCACCGAAACCAGCGCCTGAAAATACTGCAGAGTAATCATCAATCAATCCTCTAAAAACAGTATTTCTATCAAAGTATTTATAGATTCCTTCACCCCAGATTTCTGGAATAAAGTGACTATCAGTAGTGGCTGTTGTAGCACTACCTTGATACATTTTTGCCATTTTATTTACCTTTTAACGTATGACTGCAAGATAGCACCCCAATTAGCCCTACGCTCTTCGTTAGACATATCAACCCAACTTTTATTGTTAGTATTGACAGTTGCAGAAGGTGTTGAGCTTGTATCTGGTACTTTCTCTTGCACTTCAATTTTAAGTTTTTCAGATAAGGTTCTTAATTGTGAAACAGATAAATCTTTAAATGTTTCTCTTTCTTCCTCACCTAATGAATTAAGCAGTTCTTCTTTGTAAGCTTCTTCAGCACCTTTTAAGCGTTCATAATCAGTTTTTATTAAATCTAATTCTGATTGTCTTTTTGTTGCTAATTCTTCCCACTTGTTTTGCTCAGCAAGTTCTTCTTCTTTTTTCTTTTCTAAAGAAGATTGTAACTCAGCAAGTTTAGATTCTGCTTCTTGAGCCCTTGTTCTGTACTTTTTGCTTTCTGCAATTAAGTTACCAACATCAGGCGATTCGGTAACTTGTTCCTGGCTATTAGTTGCCACCTCTTGTACGTTATCTTGTACTGTTTCTGTTGTAGTTTCAGACATTCTGCCTTCCTTTTACTTGTTAAAATTTACATTAACATATATATAATTTAAAATCATCATTGTTTGGTAGATATAATAATATCTTTTTTGGCAAACTTAATTATTCTTTCATCAATAATTTTATCAAAGTAATCCTGTACAAAATCTTCATTTTTATCATTCAATCCAAAAATATTTCTACCCATCTTGGCATTATCTTCTACTTTCTTAGCTTCTCTATAATTTAATTCTACACTTATGTTTGTTGCTCTTTGTGCTTTTATTGAATTTAACATTTTGCCAGTTAATCTTAAATCTGGAGGTGATGTTTGATTACTTTCTGCCTTGCCTTTTGATGTTGCTTTTCCTTGTGATTTTCTTAAAGCATATTTAAAACTATATTCTGGGAAATCTCTACTTTTACCAGAACCATCTTGGCTAATTCCTTTCACTGTATCTTGTAATATTTTAGTAACAAGTTTACCACCAAGCACCAACCACTGTGTTTTCTTTGTTTGTAATAAGTTTCTAAATTTTACTTTCATGCTTTAAGTGTCCAACTATGCCTACAATTAAATCCGCCCCTTAATCCAAATGGAGTTTTTAAATTATTTACTTCTTCTTCAGTATATCCCTCTGCTGGTTCATTTAATATTGTTTGTTTGCATATATCCCTTGTTCTTGTATCATTTGGTCCGAAATATGTCCATCTTACATCTTGTCCTTTAAATACTTGATACCTTGCAGTGTCATCAAAGGTTTTAATTGCAGTATCTACAGCAACATTTAACTGATAATCTGCAAGTTTAGTTTGAGATAATAAATCAACAACCTCGTTTGATGGTCTGCCATTATATAAGTTTTCAAATATTAAATTAGTTAATGTGGTTGAATGTTCCTGTGCCTTTCCTAATAACTCAGCAGTTTTTAATTCTTGTAATGTTTGAAGTCCTTGCAACCCTTCACCAACAGTAAATGCAATTCCTCTTGATTGTGCCAAAGCAATTGAATCTTGCAATAGTTCACCATATCCATTTTCTAAATTATTTAAGGCATCACCATATCCAGCATTTATTAGTTCATCAAACAGATTTAATTGACCTATGGCATCTATTAATTGCCTGTCACTTAATCCACTTAAGCCATCTACCACCCTTGATAAGTTTGAGTTAAATGAACTTTCTAATGTACCTATCTCTGATATAAACCTATCAACTACCGACTGGGGTTGTGCCATTTAGTATTCTTTGAAATGTTGATTGTGGTTGTGGTGGTTCAGGTGGTGCTTGTTCTTCTTGTATTTCACCTAGTTTTTCTTCTAGTTCTGCATCACTCATATCTTTATTAAAATATAATAATATATCTTTTTGAGTCATTACTCCATTAGCTAGTTTCCAATCAAGTAATTTTAATTCTTGATCTGTACTCATTGGGTAACTTGTCTCAGCAAAATCAACCGTATATTCATCAGGCAAATTCATTGCATTATGTACTTCTAATATTCTTTTATCAATTTTGTATCTATCATGCTCCCAATCTCTGAAGATTGCAATATCACTTTCTCTCGCCTCAAGATTTTCAATTTCTAATATTTTAAGTGCTTCTCCAGATGGTGCATTGCCTACAGAATCACCCCATCTAATTCTAAGCTGGTTGTTTTCTGCAACTTGATTTGCCATTGATTTTGTTGCTTCAATCATTTCAACTAAACTACCTCCTGGCGATACATAATTAAATGAGGCGCCTTCTGGTAATATGTAAGCATTATCAATCCCAGCAGTCAGTTTACTTTGCCCATCTTCAATGCCTGTAAATACTGCTTGTCCTAATCTAAATCGTACACTTAATGCTATCTCAGTCATTGCTATTGCTATATGCAAAGCGGTTCTAGTAACATCGTAACTATTTTTAGAAAATTTTACTTTACTTATTGGTAAAATATCATAAGGATTTAACATTTCAACATTTGAACCTACAGCGTATCTTCTGCCTTTTTGATCAAACTCAAAGTGCATACCTTGCACTCCGTCTCTTGTCTCTGACCAAAATACATACCTTTTATTTGAGTCATCCATAGATTCTATTTCATAACTATAACCAAATGGTTCATCTTCTCCATATACATAAAACTCATGCACTTTTGGTAAAATTTCATATTCTAATCTTAATTTTTTTTCATTATATCTTGTTCTCATATAACAACAACCAAGCAACCAACTTAATTCAGCATATTCTCGAGTTTTAGTATTTAACTTATATGCAACTTCATTATATAAGTCATTTTGCTCACGATTAATTAATCTTAATGGCGGTTGTTTATACAGCATCATTCTTGCCTTAGCAAATCTAGGAACACATGAACTTATAAACGGAGGCACTTGACTAAGTGATTCACTGGCAAACCAAGGATCTAAGTGACTGTCTAAATTTTCATTATAATAAAAGTCGAGTGATTCCATCATATTATAGTTTTCTTGCTCAACTCTATTATGACCTGCTTTCTTTATACTTTGCAAAACTGTCATTTCTGAAAGCTCTGGGATAACAACTCTATTTACTGATTTACCAAAATTATACATATTTGCCTCTTACCATTTCATTGATGAACCAATCATCCTTCTTATTGGAAACTTATATTCAATTCCGTAACTGCAAGCATCCAAAGCATGAGTTAATTCCATGTTATCTTTTGCCAGACCTCCTCTTTTATCCCGTTGGCATTGTTCTAAATCTTTTATTAAATAAATACATTTAGGATCTATTGTCATACCAATGTTACCCTCAGCATCTTTTAACTTTCTATTTAACGAGTTTAACCTGTCTATATGACTAGGATGTGACTTTTTCGCCCTAATTAAAAATCCATGGTCTCTTAGTATTTGGTGATCACTTCGTCTTGATGTTGTACTTCTTGCTTTACCAGCTGGGTCTGGATACACTTCAGTATTAGGAGCAATCTTTTTCATAGCTAATGCCAGCTCTTCTGTATTACTATTCTTTAATCTAACTTCATCGTAAAAGTGTAATGTGCCATCAGTGTATTCTGTACATAACACAGCAGTATTATAATCAACATTAAAATCACAACCCCACCATAACTTACCAGATAATTCTTTTGCTTTTTTGCAATGTGTTTGTCTGTCAAAATTCCATGCCGCTCTATTACCAGTTGTTTCAAATGAACCTTCAAATTCTTGTTTAAAGACAACAGAATCCATTGTTCTTTTTGCAAGTTCTACCTCTTCTTTTGGTACAAATCCGCCTTGCAAAGTTGTAAACTGCCATGACTTCCATTCTGGCTCTGATTGTCCTTTCATATATAAATCATACATAGCATCATATCCATTAGGAGTACCAATAAAAAGGCATTTGCCTTGTGTTGTGGCTAACATAGGCATAATAATTTCTTCCCATACATGAGGTTTAATATAAGCCATTTCATCCATGACCGCTCTTGTTAATTCAACACCTCTTAAATTATTTTCATTATCTGCACCTTTTACAGATAACTCTGCTCCATTGTTAAATATAACGCTCATCTCTGATTCATTTAATTTAGCATTCTCAAAATTAGAAAACATCTGCCTTAGTATTGGAAATACAATCATCTTACCTTGTCTGTATGTAGGTGTGATAAACCATCTTCTTTCATTAGATTCAAAGGCATCTTTCATTAAGTACATCAAACTTAATACAGTCTTGCCCCATCGTCTACCGCAAACTAACACTTTAAATCGTGAATTGTCTTGCAGAATACTTTTTCTTGTCTTGTCTAGTGTCCAGTTAATCAACTAAATACTCTTTTAAATAATGACCTAGGAACCTTTTTACCTGCTTTATATAATCTTTGCATTTTAGCAATATCTTTTGCTCTTGCAGTTCTTTTTGATCCTTTTAATCCAGAAACATATTTCTTAGGAACGCTTTTAAATCCTTTTACCTTAGCAACTTTTCTATTCATCTTTTTTTTCTTTCTTGGCATTATACACCAACTTTTTTCATTGCCACTTTATGTGATTGAGTAAATGTACTGCCTTTTCTCATTGCTGTTACCATTGCCCTTAAATGCTTTCTAGTGTGATGCTTAGCGTGCCTTCTCATAGCAGACACCTGTCTTTTATTTAATCCGTTAACAGATACGCCTTTGACTTTCATCTTTTACGCCTTCTCTTTCTTTCCATCTTAGCAAGAACAGGATCATGCTTGATTCTTTTTCTACCTTTAACTATTTTAATAAATGAATTGACTCTTGCTGATGCCCAACTACTTGGGTTCATGCCTCGCCTTGTTCCTGATCCTACAGCGGCACCTAATCCTCTTCTATACACTTTCATTAAAGATGATTTTTTTATTTTATTTTTTTTTGCTAATGTTCCTAATCTTTTTGATACTTTAGCTGATATTCTAGCCATCGTCTATTACCATTACTTGTATTGGTTCTGATTTATTAACACGCTCTTGTCTTTCAAGTGCTTTGCCTTCAAGTCGTTCAACTATAAATTTAATAGCGTTTAAATCACCTCTTTCTGCTAATTGAAATAACTTAGATATAACTATTTCTCTTCGTTCTTTTTCACCTGTTTTAGTAAAACTAAATTGTTTGATCAGATCAGTATAAGCATTTTTCCTACCATTAGGATTACCTGACTCGCCTTTTTTCCACCTATTACCTATGGTGTTTCCTTTAGCAAAGCCTCCGGTTTGTTTGTGTTGCTTATGTTTGTTCTGTGTTTGTTCTTCAATCATATTCTACTAATGCCATAACAAAAGCCTTATTAAGTTTATCAATTAACTCTTTGACTTTTGCTGTATCAATCTCGTAGACATCAAATTCTAAACGATAATTACCAGTTGTTTTAAGATTCTTTATTCCTACTAATTCAGTAGTAAGCGTGATGCCTTTATTTTCTTTTGCCAAATTTCATTTTTTTCTTTTTACCTTTGACAGCTTTTTTCTTCTTTTTCTTGTTGCCGTAATGCCCTGGCATAATGAACTCCTATAATTTGATTATTATAATTTAAAATAAAAAACGTCTTTTATAAAATACACAAAAGCCCCAGAATTAACTGAGGCTCTTTATGTATAATTACAAGTTATTTTTTATGATGTAAGTTGCTTTGTACCTCCATTTGAAACTGAACCTACCGCAAGTGAAACTTTACTACCTGCTTTCATTCCGCTATTATATCCATGTACATTATGAGAACTTGACCCACCTAACGAACTAGCAGACCTAGTATACATTGTATTCATATATTCACGAACTGCAACCATTTGACCTGTAGTAATCAGTGCAAATGTTTCAGCGTCAGTTGTCTTCCTAACTTCTTCTTTTGCTTCATTCAACCTTTTAGTTATCGCCGCAACAAATCCTTTCTTAAATGACTGCGGGAAACCTTTTACTTGTGATTGGAGCCCCATGGCATAGAAATGATTATATGTCTTGTCATATTCTTTTTTGCAATCTATCAACAGTGTTTTATAGCAATAACTAAACATATGTATAGCAAACCTTCTGTCTTGATCTCTTCCAACAAACCATATTCTGTTTGAACCATTAGCAACAAGATAACTACAGTTGTTAGCACTTGCAATAGCGTTTGCTAAGTTCCATATCCATTGCTGTGCTTTCCATTGTACAGGCAAACCATGTTCTGTTCTATCAACTTCTTCTTTAGTTATACTTTCATCGCTGTTGTCTGGATCGTGTGCTTGTACGTTTGCCATGCTGATTTTATGTTTTAAGCAAAGCGCATTTAACTTCTTCATAAACGCTTCTGCTTCTGCTTGGTTACCTATCTTTTCAGCACTAGTAGCATGATTAAGTAACTTTTGCATTTTGTCTTTTAGTTTATTTGCATTTTCTAGGGTCATGTTCTTCTCCTTTTTAGTTTATTTGATCAACGTACTTTTGCTTAGCAACATGATCAACTTTTAATTTAAATATTCTATTCTCAACAGCGTACCCTGTTCTACCTGGCAACATTTTCATAAGCTCCGCTATGTTATGAGTTTGGACAAAATCGTAAATAATAGCATCTTCTGTTTTTGTCCATCTTTTGCGCTTGCAGACAGGCGTGTTGGTTGGCTTGGTTTTTATTTGATTAATCTGATCTTGGTGTTGTTTTTGTATTTGCAAGTCAACTTTATTTACACAAACATGGCAAATAATTTCAACACCAACAACAGCTCTTTCTTGTATATAACAAGAAGGTGTACTGCATTGTACTAGGTTCATGTTTACTCCTATTCTATTAATATTCACTTTACAACTTAACAAGATATAAGTTAAGATGCAACCGTTATTTAACAGTATAATAAGAGTTAAAACAATGTTTCTTGAATTACATTGGTTGGTTTAGAAAATGATTCATAATATCTGCTAACATTATAAACATTAATCATTTTTCTAATTTTACCTTCTTTTACAATGTTATCATAAGTAAATCTATCATCTACTTGTTGTAAGTCATTTAAAATTTTTTGTTGCTCCAACTTAGTAAAGTTTTTAAAATGAGTTCCGGTTGTTTCAGGAGTTCTTACATCACTTACTACAATGTCTAATAGTTTATCGTCTATTTTATACATAATGACTCCAAACCCAGCTCTTAAAGCATGAGTACTTGCATCAAAAGAATGCCATGGATTTGCTTTTGCTATTGTAGCGTTGCTAAATCCTAATCCATGCGGTTTAAAATTTGGATTTGCCACTTTAAATACATCTTGTATCCATAGTAACCTTTGACTTACAGATTTATCATTTGCAGGACTTACACAATACCTTAAAGTATATTTTTCTATTTCGTGCAAATATTCAAAACTATCACCTTGATGAAACACAGGCAACAAGTTTGGAACATAATTTTTAAGTAATAAATAATTTTCATAACTTTGTTCTTGTGCAATTTTTACATCATACTCAGTTACGGGCCTATTTCTTTCTCCTGGAATACTATCAAGATTTATAAATTCAATATTATTAAAAGGCATATCTGAAATATGAATTAATAACTCAAGACAAAATATCTTATAATCTTCAACATTGATTGATGGTTTCCCGCTATTCCAAATACTATACGCCCCGCTATCAATTAATAAATTATAGTTATTTAAATCTAAATATTCACCATGTAACTTTCTGTAGATATCTATATATTTATATAAAGATGTTTTATAATGATAACTTATTAATCTGTTAAGAGCATATTTGCAATAAAATAGTTCATCATCAGCATTAAAACTAGAATCTGAAAAATAATATTTTACTTTTTCCATTCAACAGTAGGAACAAATGCAATTCCGCCTCTTGGTTTAAAATCACCTTTTACTTTTATGTAGTGAGGATTCAGTAATTTTATCAAATCCTTAGTAATTCTATTTGTGCAATCTTCATGAAATTCACCATGTTGCCTAAAACTTCCTAAATACAATTTCCATGATTTACTTTCTACACATAATTTGTCTGGCGTGTACCATACTTCTATTGTAGCAAAATCAGGTTGCCCAGTTTTAGGACATAAAGAAGTAAACTCTGGTGAGTTAATATATACTGTATATGACATATCCCTGTGTTGATTTTCAAAAGTTTCTAACAATTCATAGTTTGGTTTATCATATTCATAACTAGTTCCTTGGTTACCTAAATGTGTTAATGTTTTAGTATCACTCATTATTTTGTCCTTCTTGTAAGACGCTTAAAGCGTGGTTTTTTGCAGTTTGCCAATCAACCAATCCAGTTTCATCAGCGTATTGTATAGGATCGGGATGACCTAATTTTATAAATGCCTCTATTCTTTCAATACTACTTGCCGACTTATAGTCAGAATATTCATTTATTGGTTTATAACTTGTATTTGTTCTTTTAAAAACTTCATCAAAATCAATATTTAACACTTCGCAGATACGAAATGACTGACTTAAAATGTGAAATTTGTCTAAATTTAAAAAAGGTGTATATGGTTTTACATTATGACTATTCCAATTTCCAATTCTAAAAGCATCATAATCTGCATCTCTAAATTCTTTACGACAATCAGGGTAAATTTGATGATCACCGGAATGTATGCCCATAGCAATAAAAACTTCTTTATCATGCAAATTTGCCCAAGATAAGGCAATGCTTTGTATAATACTGTTCATAATTTTATTTCTATTAGGAACTACAGTCATTTTCATATTATCGTCTTCATAATGACCTTCAGGAACTTCTGATCCGCCTTGTACTAAATTACTGCTTAATAATTTACTTAATCCGTCAAGTTTAATAATTGAATGATCAACTAAGTGATTTTTTTCTTTTAAATAAGATATTAATTCAGTTGCTTTTTTTATTTCAATTAAATGTTTTTGACCATAATCAAAACTTATTGCTTTTACTTTCACATTTTTACTGAGCAATTTTAATAGTACACCTGTACTATCCATGCCTCCACTAAACGATAAAACAGCTCTTTTCATTTTATTCTCCTTTAACTAATGACAAAAATTCTTTTTTAACATTTAAATCATCTCTAAAAATGCCTTTCAAGCAACTCGTTATCATATTGCCTTCTTTTTTTATACCTCTCATTTCTTGACACATATGCCTTCCTTCGACAACAACTCCGATACCTTTTGGTTTTAATGCTTTTTCAATTTTATTAGCAATATTATCTGTAAAGTACTCTTGAGTGTTCAATGTTTTAGAGTAATATTCAACAGTTCTTGCAAGTTTACTTAATCCAACAATTTTCTTATCAGGAATATATCCTATATGAGCTTTTCCGAAAAAAGGCAATAAATGATGCTCGCAAAATGTATAATATTTAATATTTCTGCTTATAATCATTTCATCATATCCTTCAGAAGAAAATGTTGTGAGATTGAAATTTTGTTGATCTGTAAGTTCAATCCATGCCTTTGCCACTCTTTTTGGTGTGTCTTTAAGTCCTTCTCTTTCAGGATCTTGTTTAATTAATGAAAGCATTTTTTTTATATTTTTTTCTAAGTCATTCACAATACGCTCCATATTTTATGATCTTGAGTTGACAGTTTCCACTCAGGATTTTTTAAACACAAATCAATACAATGTTTAAGATTTTCAGTATTTATATTAGCACCATCGGAATGAGGAGACAAGTAATATGTTCTTGCTTTTATTTTAGTTTTTGGTATAGATTGACCTTTATGCCGAACCCATCTTAGTTCATCACAATGAAAACCATCTTCACCTTGTTCCCATTTTTTAATTATGATATGCTCTGCAATTTTTGGAGACAATGCAATCCAATCAATATAAATAGACGGTTGCTTTATACCGCTACATTCAATAGATTGTTTATATCCTTTTTTCTTTACATATAAACATATCTCATCAGTAAGTTGATCAGTTGGCTCTCCGCCTGTCCATGTAATCCATTTTGTTCCAACTTTTTTTGCATAATCTAATACATAATCAATACTGAATTCTTGACCGCTTTCAAATTCTGTATCACAAATCACTCCGCTTTTAAAACAAGCATGCTTAACACTGCAACCTTGCAATCTTACAAATAATGATGCTTCTCCTGTTCTATGTCCTTCGCCTTGCAAAGAATAAAATATTTCACTTATTTTTAACATTATCTTAAAACTATTGCTGAGTTGTTTTTATGTTCCCATAATTCACATTTTACAACCCAACACCTTTCATTAGTTATATTTCTAATATACTTATTTGCAACATCGTAACAATATTCTGCAAACTTTTCAATTCCAACACCGTTCTCAAATATTTCTAACCTTATTAAATTGTTTTTGTCTAATTCTTTAAATGTATGCAATTCAGGATCATCTGCACTAATACAAGTTTTATGATCAAATTTATTTTCAAGAGTATCTTTTAATTTTTTAAAACTGCCAAAATCAACAACCCAGTTATTCTTATCAAGCTCATTACATTCAAACCAAAATTTTACATATAATAAATAACCGTGTATGAATTTGCAGTGACTTTCTGCGAATGGTTGTCTAAAAGCACAACTGCCTAAAATAAGTTTTTTTGTACTAAAATATTTATTATTCACAATGAGGACACTCCTTTCTTTTTTTACCTATAGATGGGATAAACCCTTTTGGATATTTTTTCCATTTACTCCCATCAATATATTTAGTGACATTTGACCAACAAGTTCTACACGACTCACAAAAGAAAATATTATTATCAACACTCCATTTTTTATTCTCAAATCTTCTTGCTCTTTTTCGTGCATTAATTTTATCTCTTTGCTGTTTATCTTCAGTTTTTTTTAAAATCCAATCAATAATATGAATTTCTTTATCAGGCATTTATATTTGTTGGAACATAATCAACAGCACAGCAACTTGATCCTTGTTTAAGTTGCCATTCATTATTAGGAAATTCACGCTTACCACACTTACTACACCATGCTTTAAACAAACCAGTTGGCGTTTTTTTAAATTTAGAGACAAAACTTTCTTTATATTTAGTAACTGTACCGAAATCATTTTTTTTCCACCTTGCCATTCTTCTATTAATATCAAATGTTTTTTGCATCTCAAACTTCATAAGTTTGCCGTTTAAATTTGATTCTGTCCAGTATTCAACAAAATTCAAAAGCATAACATCATCAATATTATTTTTTTCTTGCAATGATTTACACTTACTCATAAAATCTTTTTCTCGTTCATCTTTATCTTTTTTTTTATCTTTATCTTTATATTTATATTTATCTTTAAGAGTATCATTAACACTTAAGTTACCGTTTAATAAATTTTTATCATCAAGCCTCTTTATCACGCTTAAATGCGGTTTGCTATGAGGCTTAAGTTCTCCATATTGAAATTCAACAAATGAAGGTATATAAAATTGTTTATCGTCTTTTATTTTTTTTAATTTACTTTTAATTTCAGCAGGTAATTCATCATAAATGATTTTTTCACCAATCATAAATTCAGCCGCTTCCCAATCAGCATCCCAGATACCTGCATGATCACACTTGCCTAACAAGTAAAACCAAAAACTTTTATATTTAGGCGACAACCTTCTAAACCATGCTTTATCCCATAGTTTAGTATCAATAAATCTTTTAGCCATAAAATTCTCCTATTTTATTATTTAATTCATCTTTTATTGTTTCATAATCCCAAGGCGTTTTATTTACGGTATTTGCGAGTTTTTTTAATTTACTTAATCTACGCTTACCTAAAGTATTATCCGCCCATTCTTTCGCCTGTATAGGGTGTTTATGCCACCAATATAAGTGGCAACCTAAACACAATGCTTTTACATTATCAGTATTAAATTGCATTTTAGGATATTTGCCTCTAGGATAAATATGAGAAGCATGAAGGTTTTTATCTTTTCCGCACCTTAAACAAACTTTATCTCTAAGAATAACGTATTCTCTAACTAGCTTATGCAATTTAGTTTTCTGAGCCTTTGTCATTAAAATGGTAAATCATCTTCATTTACTTGTTTTTGAGCTGGCATACTGCAAGCAATAGAAAACATTTCAGGCATAATACTTTTTATCACATTTACTCTACTTTTTAAGTCACCTTCATCATTATGTAAAGGCAGAGATGAAACTAATCTTGTAGCATTATTAAAAGCCATGCCCCACTTTATTGCAAGATCAGTATCTGTGTTTTTATTAACAGATGGTTTGTTTTGCATATCGTCACCAACAGATCCAACTAAATCAACAACATAAACACTATTACCATCTTTTTTTCTAATATGACTTACTTTTACAAGATCTCCTTTTTTGTATGTAGTCAAGGTGTTATGAGCATTTTCACTTGCATAGTGTACAAACTCAGTACCGTCTATGTTAAATGTGTACATATTATAAGGACCATAAGGCCCCTCTCCATTCAATGGTTTATCAAACATCAAAATACCAGTGAATGATTCTCCAACTTCTAGTTTTTTACTTGGTTTATTTTCAGACATATATTCTCCTTAATATGTAATTATTTGATAAAATATTCTAATTAAAAGCACAATTACGACCGGTGCTAAAATTAAAGGTAATGATTCATCAAGAAACAAAATGACCTTTTCAATAAAATTTAACATTATTTACTCCTTTTGCATTTGTTAATTAAAAAAATTATATAATGAATAATAATTAAAAATAAAATTGCATTTAGCAAATGTTCAGAAATATCAATTAATATCATCTTTATCAATTTTCTTTTCTATTCTATTCAATCTAAAAAGTGTACTTATGTTTAATGCCAACATCATTAGCATAGTAAACTCCCAATAAGGAAAATACTCTGTGCTAAATAAAACTTCCCAGTAATATCTCATTGCAATTCCAAAGAATATTGATTTTTGTTACCAGACGGATTCTCAATATAATATTCAGCGTATGACTTTTGACCATTTTTATTTTTGACCATTCTAGTTTTAATATTTACACCTTGACTTCTAAGATTAAAAATAACTGAAGATAACCTATAGCAACCAAATTTATCTAATGCACTTATGCCTGAAATACTATATCCGCACTCAAGATATTTTAATATGTGCTTTTTTTGACTCATTTTTTACTCCTTTTTATGTTTTTTATTTCATTGCTTAATTTATGAAATTTATCCGAAACTTTTAAATCAGGAAAACTGTTTCCCATATGATCAAGAGCTTCAATTATTAAATCATATTCATCTTTATTACAAGTAATCTGAATGTTGCCAGAAGGTTCGGGCAAAGGCGAGTTTGTAGTTGCGGAATCCCCTTTGAACATGACACCACGAACCTTCTGGACTTGAGGAGCGTACTCTTCCACTATTTGATTAATTCTAATACATAGTGCCCCAAAATGATTTATTTTTTGATTGTCGTTATCTAAATCTTCGCCTTCGGTTATAGTCATAAGTGATTGAACAGCAGTAAACAAATTTAAAGCAAAGGTTTCAAGATACAGATATTGTTGTTCAGAATGTTTTTTCAAAAATGGTACTGGCATTATTTATCTCCCCTTTGATAATATAATCTATTTACTAAATTGGTTATGTTTTTATTTATTCCATTTGGATAGGCTAAGGCTTCAACTATTTCAGGCATCCTATGCTGTACTTCTTTAAACTCTTTATCTATGTCTTTAATTAGTTCTTCCATAGTATTGCCAACTGCACAAGTAAACCTCATTGCAATCTCGCCTTCAAACATTATTTCAGCATGATACATATAGTCATGTGGTACTCTTTTTTTCATTGCTCGCCTCCTTTTTCAACTACAGTGTCTTTTACATCTTGCTTAAAATCAGCTAAAAATTCAATTCTGTCAACTATATTTTCAAAGCTGTCTTTGTATAAGTTAGTATGCATTTGTCTCCATTGATGAACATAACCAGGCAACTCCCAATACATCTCATCAATAATAGTTGATAAAGTTGTTGGCTTTTTTGGATTTCTAATATTAAACGGAATAGAAAGTATTTGATTTTCAATTAATTTTCTTAATTGATCATATGCTCTATTACATATATCAATAGACTCTTTCTTAGCTACTTTTGTAGTAAAGACACCTCGGTCAAGTTTACTATGTACATCCATGACAACATTATTACAAATGTCAGCAGGGTTTTTTTGCTCATGTTTCATTGATAACTCCATATTATTTATTTTATTCACAATGTAACTTAATAACAGTTTGCAAATAGTACAACTATATTTTTAAAGGGTTATAATAGGGTAGGAATAGGCAAGGATGGTAGTATAATGTGAATAAGGACGAAATGGAGTAATCGCCCTGTACATCCTTGCCTATAGGGATAAAAATTAACGATTATATAAATATATTAAAACTCCTCTTCTATATTAAATTTTATACTAAACAATTTATCTGCAACTTGAGACATATTTAATTTATTATCTTTAAATCTTGCAAATAAATAAGATTGCTCTGCATCATCACCAACATCTGCTGAGTCACTACAAAATACAAAAGGTATCAAATTTCCTTTTGTTCTATTCCAAACGTCACTAACAACAGTATCACTTCCAGTGACTTCTGCATCATAAGCTGTAGGCATTAAGTCACTGCTTTGAATAAAACTAAAAGACATATCATAATTTATTCTACCCCCATAAACACCAAAGGCATTTGTTGAAGTTGCAAATGGTGATTTACTTCTTGCATTAGCAAACCTTCTACCTAAATGTGAGGCATTACCAAACTTTTGACCACCCCTGGAAGTTTGTATTGACACCCCATCATATAGTATTGTTCTGGTTAATCTAATATCTGGTGCATGAGGCATGGTGTATGATTCGCCAATCAATATGCAACCAATTTTTAAATCATAGGTAGAATTAAAAGTACCATTAGTTGCCGCCACACTGCCTTGTGAATTAGTGCCTTCAAATTGAATACCCCAATATTGGTCTGTGCTAGAATTAAATGTGAAAATGGTTGATCCATCTGTTGCTGGTTCAACAACATTATTTCCAATATTATCAGCATTTACAACCTCAGATACTCCAGAAATGGCTGTTGCTGATCCCATATCAGCAGATTGCACATTGCTTTCTGTTCCACTGTGTGCAACTCTTACCTTTGCTTCTGCACTTTTCATATTATGATTTAAAAGGGCAATAAAGTCACAATTAAATAAGTTAGTACCTAAATCTAAATTAACTAATACATGATCCGCCCTTATGGTGGCACTTGCAGAAGTTTCAAAATGAACTTGGTTCATTGGTCGCATATCAAATAGTTCTGCTTCACTACCAGCATTTAAAACAGTTATTAAATTTGATCCACTAACTACATCAAAGTTTCCATTTTGTGCAGTTCCAGTTGTCATCAAAAAGTTTATGTGATCTGTAAAAAATTTAGGTGTCTTTATATCCATGTTTGCCATTAGTCATCTACCTTTATAGCTTTTATTGAACAACCTTCAGGGGTTTTAGATATAGATGTTATCATAAATATATCATTGCTATAAGCTGTTCCATAAAGTTTAATACTTTCATCAAAATTAGTGAAATTAAAATGATCAGTAATTTCTAAATCGTTATGTTTTGGAGTTAATATATCAAAATCAACTTTTATTTTTCTGTCTTTAAATATTTCTTTGTATCCATTTGCCATGTTTGTTGCAGTGGTATTATCAATAATGTTTTCAGCATCAACATTTAATATTAAAGTTTGATTGTTTCCATCTACTGTTGTGCCTTGTGATGTAGAGTCATTTGAGGTTGCAATCTCTGTATTTTGACCAGAACCATAATCATAATTATAATGAACATTTATTTCATTTCTTACTGTGTTTAATTTTGTCCTAGATATTGATTTTAAATTTATATCATTAAAATCTATAATAACATCTCTTGAAAATGAGTCTGTTGGTCGCATGAGTGTTCTAATTTTTGCTTTGCCGTCACCACCAAAATAAAAATAACTAAATGCCTGTTTACATATTCTATTTATCAAATCTTTAGAATTAATAAATTTATATTGACTAAATGCAAATTTAATATCTGTAACTGAATCATTAAATGGTTCTGCAATATGTCCATTGGTGGTGTTTCCAGCAGTGTCAAACTTTGCAAAATCTATATCTGATGATGATAATGAAAGTTCAGTTCTTAGAATATCTTCAATTATGTATATTGGGTTTTCAATTAAATCATTTTCATTAAAACCATTATTTCTTGAATCAGCATCGATAAATGCACCATATTTTCTACCACGACCACAAACATATACAAATTCATATTCTACTGGATAATTTATTGTTTTTGTTCTTGTAAGTGTTATTTCACGATTTAATAACTCTGAAGATGGAATGTTTATTTTTCCTCGTATAGCTTCAGCAACTGTTGTTTCATAATATTCAATTTCATTATATGGTTCAATACCATCAATTTTTAATTCAACTACAAAACCAATCTCTTTAATTTCAACTGTTATCTGGCTTGTCTGAGCTGAAAGTTTTATTTCTAATTGACCTTCAAAGTCAAATGAACTTTTTTGATCAGTAGTTGTAGTTACAACAGATTCTAATTCAGCATTATTTCCTGTAGTAGCAAGGGCATGAGAAGTTGCACCAATTTGTAAAAAATCAAATACACTATCATTGCCAGAAATTGTACCTAATTTTGCAATTGCTTTAGTGCTTATACATTCTCCAATTTTAGGAACTTTAGGAATACCCAAAAAAATACTTCTTGTGTTTGCTGTTGAACCGTCTCCAGCATTAGCAACCAATGTGCCTGATGTAGAAAAACTTCCGTCAACCATATTTGCAACATTAGTTTGACTTCCAGACCCTGAAGTAGTAAAGCTTGTTGTTGTAAGGGGTATATAAATTTTACAAGTATTATCTGCAAATCCTACAGATGGGTTGCCAGAAATTGAAGTTGAACCAGTAATATTAGCATACTTGTTATTTTTATAATAATATATATTTTCTGCATCTAAGGTATGAATAGCTTGATTATCTACTTTGGCAAAAGTTTTCAATTCAGAAACATTAAATTTATTTGTTATGATTGCTGGAAATGCACTTTTATAAAATGGCTTCATACGATCAAAATGAGTGGTTGGAATTGTACCTACATCACCAGTGTAAAAGTCACCATATGCCATTGGTATAGGTTTATTCCTGTTTGATAATGGAATATCATCACCGTTGCCAAGAGTAGATGTTGGTAACTTTTGATGAACTGTTGAACTTTTATCCAACAATGTCAATTTTAAAGAGTCATAATCATAATTTATATCACCAGATATTATCCCTGTTCCAATCATTCTTGTTGAAGTATCAAAAGTGCTTGTTTGATTTGTATTTAAAAATAATTCCCATTTTCTATTACCAAAATTATTAGTTGCGAAAAGGTCTGAAAACCTTCCTCCTTGTATTGATCTTTCTGTATTTATAATTCTTATTGACATATTACTAGATGATGTATTGAAGTCAAAAAAATTACAAGATTGTGATAGGTTTCCCCAACTTGATATAAGACCAAAATACATATCATCCCCATCTGGTCTGTCAATATCTGATAAACCTATAAAATTAGATTCATCATTATAATATAATTTGATTACCCAAAATGCTGTTGTATTTGCATTTTTAAGAGCACCTAAAGAGGTAGCTTTATTGATTGCTGGTATAAGTTCATTGTTTACATAAGACTCATCAACCACGCCACCTGAAATGTTTACAGTGAGACCCATATTACTTGCAAGGTTTTCTTGCTGTGCTTGATTTAAAATAACCTCACCTGGTGTAAGCATGGCTGGAACTGTATCTTGATTTCCTGATCCTTGTACTATACCACCTTCAGCAAATTTAGGAACTAAACTGTCAAATAATTTTGTAGCAGATGCCGCCAATGCCGCCCCAGTTACTAAGCCTAAAAGACCTTTTCCACCTATTTCTTTGGCTAGTATATCAGCCATCATTGAAGCAAATCTTGCTTGTATAACTTTTCTAACTGCTCCTAAAATACTATCAGAACTTTGCCCTGTTGCTATTGCTTGTTTTATAGCACTTTCTTCAACCTTGTCACCAGTTTTTTCAGCAGATTTACCAGTTGCATCTAAACTTTTGGTCACAACCTCACCTGATTCTTTTGATAACACTGCAACTGTTTTAAAGTAATCACCCCATATTGCTTTAGTCCTTTCTGTAAAATCTGATAAAGTCTGAACTTGATTTTCACCTCCAAAAAATTGTGCAATATCTGTTTCTGCTAATTGTGATGATATAGCATCAACATCTATGAAATCAGACATTTCTAATTTTTCTATGCCAAGTTTCTCACCTAAAAATGAATCTGCAAAAATATTAAATTGTTCTTTAATAATATTGAACATACCAATAAAAATATTTTGAACTTTTGCAGAAACTACTTGTGCAAATATCACCACTGGTTCAAATAAAAATGATGCAATATTCTTTATACCTTCTACTAAATTAGTAAATATGTTTCTAGCAATAGGAATTATTTTACCAAGTGCAAATTGAAAAAGTTCAGGCATAGCATCAAAATTAATTCTTATTTGTTCTCTTACAGCAGTAAGAAGTGCAGTTAAATTATTTCTAATGTTTTCAGCAGTAGCACTAAAATCAATGGTAGCAAGAAAGTTCACTGCACTTGATACATCCCTTGAAAAACTTGATAAAATATCTAATGCTGAATTAAATGCTGGTGTTAGTGCAGTTCCTAATGTACCAGCTAAATTTGTTGCAGATGACCTTAAAATATCTATTCTTTGTGATGTTGTAAGCTGTTCTTCTCCCAACCCTTCAACAAGTAATTTTGCTTGTCGCATTGTTTCATTGTTAAATGCTTGTTTTTTTTCTTGATCAGTTAATTGTTTAGTTGATTTGCCAAGTGATTTAGCAAACCTTTCATTTGCCTCATTAGTATCAACCATAATACCAAGATTGTCAAGCATCAACTTTGATTGCCTACCCATACCAGTAACTAATGATTCAACACCAAAGGCAGTGTCTTTTCCAAGTGCTGAACCAAGCCTTTGTGCCACATCAAACATTTCTGACATCTGGTCATTGTTTTCAAATATACCAAGCAACATAGCATTATTTGCTTGAGTCATTAATTCAATATTATCTATTGTACCATCAGTTGCATCTTGAAGTTTTCTTAAAGTATCTTCTGATCCTCCTATCCCTTGAGATAGATTATCAAAACCAGATTTAACAGCTTGTAATTGACTTGATACAGCAATGGTTGTTTTTACACCTTCAATGATACCTTTGGCGGCAAAGAAAGTTGCTCCAGCTTTTAATACACTTTTAGTGATACCTTTAACACCGCTATCAATAGCACCTAAACCACTTTGTGTACCCCTTACACCTTTTAATCCTAATTTTAATATAAGGTTTTTAACTGCCATTCTTTTTCCTTTCGTGGTTAGATATTTTTTGTATTTCGTTTTCTATCACAGTAAAACAATCCATCATCCAAGCATCCATTGAATCAAGGTCTTTTGAAATAGGAACATTAAATTTAGTTACAGAAAAATAGTCAGTGATCATGTGCCAACACCAATCACTTATTACAATAGAGGGATTACAAAAAAAAGGTAATTGATAAAACATACTTTGCCCTACATCAAACCCTTTTTCAGTTGATTCATTAATAATTCTATAAACTTCATCTATAATGTCCTGTTTATTTTCAAACCTAACTCTCTCAAACAATGTTGGCGATTGGGCATCATAGGGTAGTTCAAACCTATTTTCAGGAACTCCATAATTAGAGAACCATACCGCAGTCCTCAATCGCCAGTAAGGTTTCCCAAATCTAATCCCATATAAGCACCAATGATTGCTGTAAGCACTTCATCTTCTTGCACTGCTGAAAGATTACCTAATGCTTCATCAGCTTTTTTTTCATTATCAAAAGCCAGTAAAGTAAATTCATCACCAAGTTCATGAAGTTCAGTAATATTTTCAGAAGTAAAAACTTTCTTTACTTTCTTATAATACTTCCTTCTTTCTTTCCTAGTTATATCCTTTACTTCAAATTCACCATGTGGTGTATCAACAACCATAATTACCTCCCAATTAGATTACATTGCTGTTAATGCAGTATTTTCAAATGTTTCTAGTTTAAATGCTTCATTGCTTCCATTCTGTACACATTCAAATTCAAGCGTGTGAAATATACCATTTTCAGAAATATCTTGACCAGGATCACCAGTATATTGTACTTCTGCTGTTATTTCCATTTCACCTGAAGCATTTGGTGAACTATCTCCACAAATTAAATTTAATGTCATTGTGTCACCATCTAAGAAGTCTTGAATCACATTATTATCTGCACCATAGTCAAATTCATCATCTAACTTAATAGTAATAGAACCAGTCACCACATATTCAGGAAAAGCATATAATTCAGCATTGCCATTTGTATCAGCACCAACTCTATTAACACCATTTGAGATATTAAAAGAAAATGCTTTCATGATAAAGCTTCTATTATCTTGCCCATCAACATCTAATGTTCTTGTATCAAAGTCCATTACATTAAAATAGGTAGTTTGAGGATCAACCCAAGTTCCATCAAATGTTTGTTCTAAAACTGTTGATGTGCTTACAGGGTTGCTAAATCCACTAAAGTAATTACCACTAATAGAAACTAATCCATTATTCGCTCCTACATCTCCAGCAATAGCTAAATCACTAACAACAACACCACATAACTTTATACCCTCACCAGCGGCTGGATAGTAAGCTAAGTTCACACTGTGAGGTATTGCATCACCTCCTATTGCTTCACCTATTGAAGCTGGGTTGCTTGTTCCATCAATTTCCATTTCATGCAAAATAGAGCCACTTTGTCCATTTTCTTGACCAACCAACATAGCGTGTTGAACTAATGTTTTTGGTGTTGCTATCATATCAAAAGGCATAGTAACTGTACCGCCTCTTGTATTTACTATAGTATCACTTGCATTTTTGACAAGACCCCTACCACTTAATAATCTTGATTCTCTTAAAATATTAAATGTTGGTTTACTTGCTTGTACCACTGGTTGTGTAATGTATGCTGTTCCATCATTACCTGAACTATCTAATCCTACTCCAAAAGTTGTCTCTGCCTTTAAGCCATATTTGACATTACTAATTGGAAGCACTCGTGTATCAGCCATTATTTAGCCTCCTTCTTTGATTTTCCTTTTACTTTCTCAACAACTCCCATATCAAGAAGTTCTTGAGCTACTTCCTCAGTTGCCTCTATGACTTCACCAGACCTGAGTTTATCTAATGAACCACTTCCACAAAGCACACCATTTGGGTTTACCCTGTGTAATTTATTTAATTTGCCTTTAATTTTCATGTTATAACCTCTATACTATTGCAATTAAAAGTTGCTATGCCTTTTAGTAATGTATCATCGTCCTCATCTCGTAGGTATTCAATAGATGGTAAATGAGCATCAAACCATACAGAACCATTATTATAAATTTTGTTATTATATATTAATTTTTTTAATCTTTCCATTATCAAAGAGACTTGCTTTATATTTAGCTTGGTATATTGACCGCCGGTTTTTAATTGATATGAAATTTGTATTTCATATTCTCTCTGCTGTCCAGTTGACAAAAAAGTAATAAAATTGTCTGCAACAGGACTTAGTAAAAATGATTGATTGCCTTTATGACTATCATAATATACTGGTGTTTTAAATTCACCATTTATGACAGTAGCAAGACTCTCCATAATGTTATCATAAAAGACGTTTGTAAAATCTACAGGCATTATTGTCTAATAGTCCTTACAGTTTTTATTGCAGTCAATCTTTGATCAAGTTCTCCGCTTACTTCAAGTTCCCATTCATCTGATGTTGTATATAATCCAGGAGAAAATCTCACATACATATTATGACCAATTAGTTGCCAGTATCCGTCTATTATTTCATTTATCGCCATCTGTTCAAGTTTCAACCCATTTTCATTTCCAATGAACGTATTAAATTTTACCGTTGTATTTTCAACACCTGCTGTAAATGTTCCTCCGTTACTTATAATAATTTTAATTAAATCCCAAGGATACGATGATTTTCCTTTAATATCAACTATACCCCCAGTTGTATTTGCATTAATTGAAACAGGCCTTAAAATACCTTTATATTTATTTTCATCTTCATGTTGATATAAAGTTATTTCACCTTTTCGTAACCTGTCTAAAAAACCAGTTTCATCATCATTCATTGCTTGTGATTTTATTTGATCTGCTTTTTCAAAATCATGTGGGCGAACTAAGCTCTCAACTGCCATAATTGCTGTACTTCTTACAATAATTTCAGGGTAGTCATTTCCAACGGCATCCGCAGTGCCAACTCCTTTGTTCGGGTATATAGGAAAGGGGAGGTAACTTCTAACAAAGTCACTGGCACGCTTGACTGCTTCTGTCTTTAAATCATTCCAGTCTCTGGATGCCTCAAACACACTACTATTCAATGTATTAACACTTGTACCTTGAAGATAATACTCAAGTAAGTCAGTAGATGCTGTATATCTATATTGATCATCTGAACTTGGTTGACTTGTTGTTACTGTTAGTTCTTTACCATCTTTATAAACTTGCCCACTACAATCTCCTGTATTATATAGGTAAAATAGGTGAGATGTACCTGAGGCAACCCAATTACTAGATAAAACCTTTTTATGGTCAAATTCGCCTAAATAAGGTTCAATAAACGTAAGGTCTGTGGTTGTGTTGCAATAAGATGGTTGATATGTACTCATGCTTTTGCCTCTGGTATAAAAAATGGTTGTTCAATAATTTCTAATTCTAAATTTCTAATGTTTTCAACAATTTTTATTAACATTTCTTTCTCGTCAATACTTGTATTATCTATTATTATGTTTGTTAAATCAATACAATTAGCAAGATTTTTACATTCCATAATAATATCAAAGGCATTTGCACCATTATTATTTTTAGTAGTTATTTCGTTGATCTTTTCCATTTTAAATATTCAGCGCCTTCATAGGCATTAAAAATTGTAGTAATTAATCTATTATCGTCATCTTCATACTTCGGATCAATAATTGTAACCGGAGCATTAAAAATGTTTTTATCGTCTAAACCTAATTTGTCTGCATAACTATCCATAATTTTAAAACTTGCTACTTGTAGTGCGTGTGAAATTAACCCAGACGCTGGGTCTTTTAAAACTTGATAACCAGAAACATGAATATGCCCACAAGTCAAAATATGATCTTTCCAACCCATTTGAGCCGCCTTTGCAACACCATGAGCAGTATTCCACATTGAATACCCCTTAAAGGTATGCCTTGCATTAATCCTTATTTCTTTTCCATTTGGAAATCTAAGATTTAATCTAGCTCCCCATTTTTCATAAACTCCTTTATGATCTCGCATAATAAAATCTAAAGGGTCACCATCACCTGACCAGACATCGTGATTTCCTGCAACTAGATATAGCCAATTTACACTATTAACAAAATGCTCTGTAAGTCGCCATGATTCTTTGGCTGTTGTTGATTGCTGTCCATATAAAAAAGACAATCTACCAATCCAGTTGTTTTGTACATCGCCTAAATTTCCAGCAAACATTCCATCTGTTTTATTTATCAAATCACATAAAGCATAAACATCAGCAATGTTTGTTCCGTCATCATCAATATGAGGATCACCAAAATGGCAAATCCCAATAGCACCCTCAGTTTTAATATCAATATTAATTAATCTTCTTGATTCTTTTCCCTTTACCTTTACTGAGTATTTTCTTTTTCTGTGTTCGATTAATTCTTCTATAGGAATATAATCAGGATCAGTTATCTCTTTTACAAATTTTGCTTTTTCAAGTATGCTTGGATTAACAGTTCTTTTACCGCATGAATTGCACATCCATTGTTGCCTTTTAGATTTTGCTCTATATAAATAACCATGCTTCCTAATACTTCTACTACCACAATATCTGCATCCTATAATATTACCATCAACATCTTGGACAACATCATTAGCCATATTTCATAACTATTTCTTTAAAATGTTCTTCAGTACCAGCGCCTTTTGATGTGTTGTACCATCTTTTCCAGTATTTGGCTTGGTCGTCAAGTGTTTTAGGCATAGAATGTGGTACCCTCCAATAATGAAGCCTACAAGCAACAATACCGGCAATAAGGTTGGTTGTAAGTATATCCCTCCACTTATCTTCTTCAGGTGCAGTAAAAAAACTCCAATCAAGATAGCATATCTCAGCAACTTTTTTTAGAAGGTCTTTTCTGTATTGCAAGTAATCATTGCACAAAGAAACCATCACCCATGGTTCACACTGCCAAAATCCTCTGGCTATATTTGAGCCACCTTTCTGCATAATATATTTATATTTTGATTCAACTAAGCCAGTTCTATATACTAGCATTTGTGCATCATGACTAGCATATTTAGATCCCATCTTTTCAAGGGTATCCTTTATGACTGTAAGCATTTGTATTGAGTCAATCATTACTTACCTTTAAAAACACCTTCAAGAATATCAGTTACTACATCTACGATTTTTTCAAAGAATATTTGTTCTTTTTCTTCTGAAACAAATGGAATATCAATTCTTTTGTTTATAGCACTAGCAATATTTTTTGCCATCTCATCAGAACCTAAATGATTAATTGCTTCTTGTTGCATTTTTTCAGCTTGTTCTTCAGCAAGTTTTACTAGCATTGACTTTATATTCATTATTGACTCCTATTTTAGATTAGTGAATAAAAAAATTAATATAGCCATACCACCCAAGATGTAATTTCTCCAGTTTTCAAGTGATCTGGTTCTCCCATTAGATATTTTAAGTTGTTCTTTTATATCTGGCAATTCTCTTTGCAAAATAGATTCTATCCTTGCTAATCTTTCTTTAACACTGCTTCTATATTCGTCTATTGTTTCATAATCCATCTTATTTACTCCTAGTTTTACTAGGTGACCATTTAACTTTATTTGCCCACCATGCCGCTGAACTTTTACCTTTCGCTATGTTTTTTCTATGTCGAGATTTAAAAGCTTTTCTTTGTGCTACCGTTTGATTTGTTTTGACTCCTTGCTGACCGAACCTAATTAACTTAGTAACAGTTCTGCCACCCTTCCTGTATCTTGCAAGTACAACATGAGATTTAGTTTTATGTCTTGGTGTTCTCTTAGGTTTGTTATAACCAGACAAACCAAACCTTTTTAATCTAGGATCTTTAGCCATTAGTGTTTTCCATTGATCCTAGACAAACTTCCATCTATTCTTGACACTTGATTATCTAAGTCATTGATGCTAGATGTCATTGCATCAAATTTTCTATCTAACTTATCATCTGATTGATTCCATCTATTTATAAGTTTAATAATCATCCCTTCCATGTTTTCAAGTGTTTCAGATTGCCCTCTATTTTCGACTTTCAATGCTTCTAATTCTTCTTGTTGCTTAGCTGATTTATTTGACATACTAATTACTAAATAAACAAACATAGCACCAACTACACCTATCATTCCAGCTTCACCATATACTGCCATGAAATCCATCAATTATTCTTCCTCAATACTTTATCTAGTAAACTTTTATTCATTTCTGTTAATCTTTGTTCTCTTTCTGCTTCCAAGGGTTTCATTCTTTCATCAAGATTTTCTTCAAATTCAATTAGTGCTTCTTTGATGCTTTCTATTTCTTTTGTATTATCATTTATGTTTGCATTAATTGTAAACCATGCTCCTGTTAGTGTAAACACCATAATAAGTATTTGTACCATCCACTTAACTGATATGTGAATTTGTAACTCATCATTCAATGTTTTAGTTTTCAATTCTTACAACATCCTCAAACTGGTTATGAATCCAGCACCAATTTTGAGTTGGGTACAATCTATGATGGTAATAATGCAATATAGAATCCTTGTCCATTATTTCTATAAAAACTGTATTTGTATCTGTTGGTGTTATTTCCCAACCTCCAACACTCCAACCCCCAGAACAATTAAGGGATGAAAGTGTAAACAACAGAAATATCATAACTTGTACTAATTTCATAATCTACTTCATATTCAATATTCATATAACCATCCACCATGCCATGCTAGTTTCAACAATAATATCTGCAAGGGTATTATATACCCATCTTCTTTTACTTCCATAAGGTTTCCAATTTTCTATATAGTATTCAAAAACTTCCCATAACACACCAATAATAAATACACCCATCACACACCAAAAATCAGACCATCCCCACCACTGGAATACTTTACATAGAAATGCCCCAGCGGCAATGTGGTAGGAAGTCCATCCATCAAGTTGCCCTGTTTTTAATTGCCAAGATACAAGTTTTGATAAAGGGCTTTTCATCGTTCAACCACCTTGTGATTAACTATCTTATGCTTTACAATATCAATGCGACCATGACCATCAGAGTCTTTTAAATTTTCACACTCCTTCACATATGCTTCTTCAATGGTTTTAAATGAGTCACTTTTTTTAATAATGTTCTCACCATTTCTAAGAAAGTAGTTTTTACTTCCTGGATATGTTAATGTAGTAAAAGTTCCATCAGCCAACTTCACTTTTTTAATCATCCCTTTTTTATTATTAAAGTGGATTACTACATCATGGTCATAGGCACATCTGATGATCATTCTTCTTCTGCTTGTCCTTTTGCAAGTGATTCTTCTAACAACCTAATAAACCCATCTTTACTTACAGCTAGTTGCTGTTGAATAAAGTTATTAGAATTTATCTTATCCTCTATGTTTTGCAAGTGAAGATACATTTGCTTTTGTTCATCATTAAAGTCCTTATTGACGTCATATTCAACACCATTTAACATTAATAAGACTGGCTTTTGATTTTGTTTTTTAGCCATTTTCTTTCTCCTGTTTAGTTAACAATTACAATTTTTACAATTACAGCATTTACACATATTATTCTCCAGATTCTTCTTCTGGTTCA
>LULJ01000271.1_pt1 | contig 31510 bp, 62 predicted proteins | sample 728171 | NCBI WGS metagenome assembly LULJ01 (sample SAMN03860292, study PRJNA289734) | marine metagenome | biome: seawater column; feature: ocean; material: water; isolation source: Red Sea water column Station 169 - depth 25m | place: Saudi Arabia: Red Sea | collected 2011-10-15 | depth 25 m
ATAATTTGGGAAAATAAAGACGAATTTAACGCTTTAATGACCAAATCATCAAATGACATGATTAAATTAACATCTCTTATTGAAGATACTGAAAGTGTGGACGAAGTAAGGGCAGTTTTAACTAAAATGATGTGGGGTAATTGTAAAGCCTGTCATAGTAAGTTTAGAGCTCCACATTAATTATATTTAAAAAATTAATAGAGGTTCGCTCTTTTAGTTTCTACCCCAAAAGAGCTCCTCTATTGAGCCTTTTTGGCTGTTATATCCAAATGGATTTTTAGTTTTTTGTTTTTTTGTAAAATTAAATTTGCCAGCTAAGTATCAGGTGGCATTAGTTTCATTATAATTACCTCCTTAACTCAAAAATAAATTTTAAGATGGTTGTATTCAATAAATTTATTTAATTAAAATGAAAATATATTTCTTGAATACAACCTATCCAAGTTATAGATTCGCCACATTTAAAATATTTCTCTTTAAAATAGAAAAAAATGAAATACATAACTGGTCTTATCAACTTAATTATCAGCTTAGTTGTTTCAACTATTATTATTTACGCAATTAATTTCATCGCTGGTTTTGCCGGAGCAGATTATACTTTCACTAATGGTGAAGTATTTGTCATTTGGATATTGATGGCAATACTTGTAAATAATTGTTTCAATAAATAAAATTTTAAATGAAAAATACAGTTAAGACTGACGATATAATATTTAATTTTTTTAAACAAATTTGTGATGAGAAAGATGATAAAAAATGTATTGAGCTTGGCAATAGCTGGATAAATGCAATGGAGTCTAATTTAACTAAAATGGAAATAAATTTAAACGATCAAGATAAAATTAAATATAAAGAAGATATTCAAAATAATCGCGATCATCTAAATAGTCTTAAAGGAAAAGACTCATCTGAATGGAGAGAATACGCAACCAAATGTATGATTGAAATAATGGAAAATAAAGTATAAGAAATATTGAAAGGGGTGTCTTTTTAGGCTGAGATTAAACCCTTAGAACCTGTCCGGTAATTCAGAAAGGGAAAATGAATAAAACATATCTAATAAGTCAAACATCATCTTTCACAATATTAATTTTGATAAGTTTTGCCTTTGCGATTATTGGAATTTATTATTCAAAGAAATTTAAAGGCATTAATAATTATCTTACAGCAAATAGAAGCGTTGGATTATTTTCATTGACTACTAGTTTGACTGCTTCTGCTTTAGGGGCTTGGATTTTATTTGGCCCAGCATCAGCTGCTACCTGGGGAGGGCTTGGTTCAATAATTGGTTATTCATTAGGAACAGCATTTCCTATGTTTATTTTGATTTATTTAGGAAAGAAAATAAGAAAGGAATTTCCTCAAGGATCATCTTTAATAGAGTTTATGAGGAAAAAATTTGGAAAAAGTTTATTTAAGCTAATACTTTTAATGACAATTTTCTATATGTTTATTTTTTTATGTGCAGAAGTAACTGCTGTAGCAATTTTAATAAATTATATGTCAGGAGCAGAACTATGGACAACTGCTTTAATAGTATTGTTTTTCACATTACTCTACACTTTATATGGAGGACTGAGGGCATCTATATTTACAGATAACATTCAGATGATTGTTATTATAATCATTCTTATATTTTCTTTTACATATATATATTCATTTATGGGTCATCAATTTTCATTTTCATTTGTTAGAGAAAAAAATCCTCATCTGATTAGCAGTTCATATGTAACTGGTTTTACTGCAGGTTTAACTTTTTTCATCGCGGTAGCTGCAACAAATTTATTTCACCAAGGTAATTGGCAACGTGTATATGCTGCAAAAAATTTTGAGACATTAAAAAAAAGTCTTATAATTTCTTTTTTTATAATCATTCCAATTGTTTTTTTTATGGGATTTTCTGGAATGGTTGCCTTTTCAATAGACTCAACAATAAGACCTGATTTAGGCTTTTTTACATTAATTCTTAAAGAGCAAACTACAGTATTATCTTTTATCGTAATTATATTAGGTCTAGCATTAACTATTTCTACTGTAGACACTCTTATTAATGCAATATCAAGTCTAATTGTAGTTGATGGAAAAGCTGTTTTTAATTTTAAAAAAAAAATAAATTACTTAAATTTTTCTCAATATATCATTGTGTTTTTATCTTTAATTTCTTTTATTATTGCATCAAAAGGTTTTGATATTTTATATCTCTTTTTAATTCTGCCATTATGATAAATTAATGCTTATGGAATCTGAAATACCAAAACTTTGTATAGAATAAACTATGGATAATTGAATGGTATGTTGGTCTTCTAATCTATTTAACTCAAATTGTTCTATGTTAACGGTAGGAAAAAGTTCTTTGACCTTATCCTGTAATATTTCTTGTAAATCTTCTGATGCTGAAGATTGAAAATCAAATAATAAAAGTCTTAAATCAGCCCCAAAATTAGGGTTGAAAACCCTTTCACCCTGGTTTGTTAATAAATAATTTAATAAATTAGCTTTTATTTGTTCTCTAGTTTCAAAAGTTTGGTTGAAGACGGCAGGACCATCTATAGGAAAATTAAATCCTATACCAGTTCTTTGACTTATGTCAAGGGGAAATCTCTTTTGAACTATATTAGCCATTTACTTATTTTATAAAAGCTCCTATTTGATCTAAAGAAACCTGACCTGGGGGTAGAGTACCATTAGCTGAATCCATACCAGGTTGGGGTCTAAAAGTACCTTGCAAATTATTGGTAGTCATAGTTTGAGCCGTTTCACCTAAAATATCTTTATATGAACTTCTTAAATTATTTTTTACACCCTCTGATGGTTGGGACATTACTCTATTCTCCACTATAGGGGTAGAAGATCTATTTTTTACTGCTTCAAGTAAAATCTCCTTTAATTCCTCATGTATAACCTCTCTAGTAGCTTCTTTAATTATATCTTTTAGTTTTTCTACTTTCATCTTATTATTTGTTATAAATACTACAATATTAAAAATTATTATCTTTCTCTTTTACGAATTCTAGTTTTCTTTCTTCTTTTAGCTATTTCTTTTCTTTCTCTTCTGTCTTGTTTTCTATCTTTCCTGGCTTCCCTTCTAGTTAAATCTCCAGATTTTCTTAATTCCCTTCTTTCTTTTCTATCACTACGTCTATCTTTTCCTTTTATTTGTCTTATTTGTTTTTTAGTAAAACGTGCAGGTAAACCTGGTATGTCTATATCTTCTATACCTTCTACATCTACTGATGGAATAATAGGAGTAATATTTTCTAAATCTATAGTTGGTAACTGGTCTTCTATGTTTATGGAAGGATTATTTACAAAAATTAAATTATAATTATCAATTTGGAATTTTATTTCTTGAACTAATACTTCAGGTGTATTAGTATATGAAAGATCAGTAGCTAAAGATACTCCATTAGTTTCATTAACCCCTAAAACCCTAGTTTGGGTTAATTCTCCTTCTCCTATTCTATATTGTAATGTAAGTCTAAATTCTTTATAAAATAAAGGATCGTTAGAATTAGGAGATAATCTATCTAATAAATCATCTTCCTCTTCTACATTAGTACCTGCATTACTAGAATTACCTGATTGATTTAGAGTATTTTGAAGATTTTCTGATAAACCATTTCGTATTTCATCCAATGATGATTCTCCCGATCTAGCAATATAAAGAAGGAATGTTATGATATCTACTACAATAGTAATAACATCCACAAGGGGGTCTAATTTTTCCAGAATATCATCTATTTTATTGTTTATACCTCTGGACGACTGTTCAATAATTATTCCAGCATCATTAGTTTTTTCTACTTCGGGTCTTAAATCATCCAATGTTTTAGAAAGAGTAGTAAGAATTCTTGCAGGTAAACCGACTCCTGGAGGTGTCGAAACCGGAACGGGTAAAGCCGTTATTAAATCAGTAGCTAGAGTAATACCATCTGATACTGCTTGTAATGTAGAACCTGTTTTATTTAATGTGTTTAAAACAATCCTAACACCATTTATTGCTGCTCTAATACTTGAAATAACAGTTAGTGTAGTTTGTAATTGTTTTTCTACTTCTAATACGGCATCAGCTAACTTATCCTTATCTTCCTGTGGAAGGAATTGATAAGATTGAAGATAAATATTTCTTGCAAGAGTAGGATTAGTTAATTGTGAGGTATCAAATCTTCCTCCCTTGTTTCTTCCTGCTCTATCAGGTTTTTCTTCTCTCCCAGATCTTCTTCTATCTCGTCTTTCGCTCCGTATTTGTTGTTTTACTTCTCGTATCCCTTTCCTTGCATCAGTTATTTCTATTCTTTGTTCAGATTTAATTTCATTTAGTAATTGTCTAGCTTCACTTTTAGTAATAACACCGGATTCAACTTGTTGGTCCAAGAGCTTTTCTATATCATCTATTTCTCTATCAAATTCGGCTTCTTCTAAATCCCTAATTTCTTTAGCTGCGTTAATTCTTCTTTCATTTTCCTTTTTAATATCATCTAATAATTGTCTTTTATTCTTTCTTTCCTCTTTATTAGTATTCCTTCTTAATCTTCTAGCATCCTCTCTAGCTTTTTGATTATCTTTTCTTTCCTCTCTTCTATCCTCCCTTTCCTCTTTTCTTTCATCTCTTCTAGCATTTCTTTCATCTTCTCTAGCTTGCCTTCTATTAGCCCTTAAAAGTTGTTTTTCTGCAGGAGTTAATCTTTCATCTTCTCTTTGTTGTCTTCTAGCTTGTCTTGCTTCTTGTCTAGCTTTTCTGGATGCTTTCCTAGCATCTTCCCTAGCTTGCCTCCTAGCTTGTTTTTCTTCAGGAGTTAATGGAACTCTTTTTCCATCTTCTTCCCTATATTGTTGTTTTTCTTCTTCCCATATTCTATTTTCCTCCTCCAGATCGGCTTCATATATAAGTCTAGCTGTTCTTCTAAGTTCTCTTTCTCTTTCGGGTGTAATAGATGCCTCCTTACCTTTTTTATTAGTTTTAACCTTTATTTTTATCCTATTTTCAGCATAAATAAATTTAATATCAGGATTTTGGGAAACCTCTACTCTGGAGTTTGTTAATACATCTATATCACTTGTATCAGCTCCTTGTTCTATTAATTCTCTATAATCACCATTTAATATAGCATTTTCTAAATCACCTCTAAATTCTTTTTTATAGGGTTTTATATCTCTTTCTACTTCTTTAGTTTCTTGTATGGTAGGAATAGGTATAAACACAATTTCAGGAGGTGGGGAAAATTCTATAACAGTAGAAAAAGTTACTCTGCTAGATAAATCATCTATTTCTTTTAATCTATTAGCATAATCCTCTCTTATTCTTTGTACTTCGGATTCATGTCTAGCGGATCTGGAGTTTTCTTCTGCTAATCTTTCAGTTCTTCTTTCTTGTATTTCACCTGCTTTTGCGGCTATTCTATCTGTTATTTTTTTTTGTGTTTTATTACTTAGGGCTACTAATTTTTCCCCAAATAATTGATCAATACTAAATTCTATAGGAAGAGGAAACCCAATTATATTTTCAATTTTATTCTCAAAAGTTTCTACTACTTGATCCGCTAATGTTATACCTTGTCTTAAAGCTATATCATCAAGTTTAAAAACTTGATCTCTTCCTGTTTTTAACAGTCTTGATATTAACGATTTAAAACTCATTATTTAGAATAAGTTACTTTAGATTTATAATTTTCAATATTATTTAAAATATTTTGAGCAGCATTTCTAATATCTCCCCCTATGTTTAATAATTCATTATTAGATTCATTAGTTTCAACTAACATAGGATTTAATTCAAAGTTTGTTCCTAATGATACTAAAATATTTGCTAATCTTTCAATGTCAGATAAAAATTTATCCCCCAGGATTATAGGTTCAATAACTGAAAAATCATTACTTCCTAAAGTTATTTCCGAATCTTTCCCCACAGCAACTGACACTCCATCATCAGCATCTATATTAACTGATTCCTGGGAATTTAAATTAATAGAATTATTAGCAGTTAGTAGAATTCCATCATTGTATGAATTAAATAATAATCTACCAGAGTTTAGTATAATTTGAGCATTAGCATATTCCTTAGCAGATTTAGGTTCTAACCCTTTATCAAATGATTTATAAGAGTTAGAGGCTATCTCTATAGGAATTTTTTGAGTAGAAGTAAGGTAAATACTACTTTCATCCTTATTTATATCCTCCACCTGAGGAATCCATGGATCCTTACCATCACTATATTGATTATTTCTTAGAATAGTTATGGGATCACCATTAACTCCTGCATTGGACCAAGGATTAAAAATAGTAGAATTATTTACAGTAGAACCAAATCTTAAGCTTTGACCCCATCTACCTTCATGTATTACATCCCCTTCAAAGGCTTGGAGCGGTTTAATATCAGTACGTTCTATAAACGTACTACCTAATTCTATTTCTGTACTTCCATCAGTTACTCTTCTTACAGCTCCCGTTAGGGTTTGTTGGTAATCCTGTTGTTGAGAAGGGGGTAAGGGATTATTACTTAATGGATTAGGTAATGCATTATGATGGTTACTATTCCATACATTTATGGATTGGAAATAATAGTATTCTACACTATTAGGGTCTTGTACAGCTGCAGCACTAGGTAAGGATATAATATAAACTACCTCATTTTTTAGGGGATAGTTTTTAAAATTAGGAAATAAAGGTTTAGCCGAATTATTAACAGTAAGGGCACCATCAGCAGGGTCGGATTGATCGAATTTTTTAAAAAATATGGATCCTATGGCTGACCATTCTCCTATAAGGGAAAATATATCAGGGTCAGTAGTATTATCGGTTAAAGTATATAAAACCCTAGCCGCAAATACCCCCCCTTTTGTAGGGTTTATGGTTCTAGTGGGATTTAAAAACGATAAACCTGTTCTATTCCTTGGCATCCCCCTGAGTTAATTCTTTAATGGTACCTTCTAAACCGTTAAGTAACTGTTCTTTTTCTTCATCTGACAAACCAAACTCATCTCCTGAACTGCTTGATTGTAAAGTTCTTTGTACTATACCAGCCATTTTAACTAATTGTTCATTATTTTTAATACTTATTTCTAAGTATTCTTTAATTAAAGGAACTATTAAAGTAGCATCACCTATTTCTTGTACTAAAGGTTTTAACTCTTGAATTAGGGCTGTTACTTGAGTATTTTTTTGCTGTTGAAGATCATAGATTTCCTCTAACAAATCGGAAAACTTTTTATCTTTAAATATTATGGAATCTAATAACCCCATTTTTCTTATAAATATATAAAAAATGAAATATTATTAGAAACCTCCTAATTTATTAAATTGCTCATATTTTTCATCAAATATAGAATATAATATTTTAGCATTTTTAGTTATTTGAGGTGTTTTAACATCCATCATTTCCCTAATGTAAATGTAAAGAGCTTTTTTATTAAATACATCTATATTATCCCTTTTTCTAAATAGTTCCAATATACAATCAGCTACCCTAGCATCCTCGGCCTTAGGAAATAAATTATCTAAATTTTCGGAACAATAATCTATATAATAATCCATAAATAAAGATAATCTATCCTTAGGGGTATAACCATTAAAAGACAAATCCCCCCATTCCAAATCTAATTCATAATGCATTTTAGGATGGGAAGCTATAGAATTAGCATCATCATTAGCTGAATTATCATCATTTTGGCTTAATGAATAATTACTAATTAATTTTTTATAATTTTTCTCATTATAAACTATAAGGTATCTTTTTACTATAGTACCAAAATAAGAATATGCTTTAGCTCCCTTAGAAGGGTCAAATAAGTGGATTTTAGAAAGAAGAAATGTAATTATCTCATGTTGTAAATCTTCTAAATCCTCAACATCAGTATTGTAAAATTTAAAGGTATGAATTATATTCTCCGTAAGTTTATAAAAGGGCCAATGGATATAGCCCTCATAAATGTCACTTCTTTCCTTAGGATTATTACTACTATTATATCTAACTATTGCATTTTCAGTATCCTTAGTAAAATATCTTCTTTTTTGTTTTTGGGCTTTATGTTTGGCTATTATCCGGTCCATCCTGATCTAAGGTTTTGATATTAAATTCATTTAGAATTTTTTGTAATTCCATAACCTGATTAAAGAAAAAACCTATTTCATCGTCTGATTTGAATGAACCTTTATTGTCTAACTTTTTTAATTTTTCATCTGTTAATTCAATAACTTGTGATAACCTTTCTAAATAACCTAAATAACCTATAATAAGGTCTTCTGCTGTTTCATTTTTACGTAGTAAATTAAGAGTAGCATATCCTAATACCCCTAATATTACAACTAATATTCCTATTATAATATAACTAATCATAAATTATCTAACATATTTTTTAATCCCGAACTACTAACTGATGATAAAGCTTTTTTCTTTGCCGAAGTATTAGATTTAATAGATGGGGGAGTAGAAGAGGGTTTAAATTTAGGCAACCATTCTTTCTCAAATTCTATTCGGGCAGCCATTAAGTCAGCCTGATGTAAAATATAAGGTAAACTAGTACGTGGTTTTTGTTCTGGCATAAATACTTTTAAATATTTAGCATTAGCATCATCATATAAACCATCATGGGTTTGAATAGCCAACATTTCATTAAATGTATAAGTAACACCATGGGACTGTAACATAAATAATCCCCTATCTGGAACGGATGAAAAAGGTACTTCTTTATTAAACATATATTCTTCACCTAACTTTTCACGTCTCCATTTATCAGTCTGGGGGATATATGAAGCATTATCTTCATCTCCCATTTTACCTAAATCATGATTAATAGCTGAAAATACTAATTCTTCTATAGTAAATGTAGATCTATCCATTTCAAACTCACACCATACATCATAAATTTTTAATGATGCATTAACAACACGATTTACATGATCAACATACCCACCTGGAAATGAATTATGATATTCCTTTTTATGAGCAGCAGGCATAAGAGAAATTCTTTCCTCATACTTTTTATAAAAATCAAGTAATTTTTGCTTACGCTCCCCTGTAATATACTTTTCAATGTTACCTAAAAATTCAATCCAATTAGACTGAATCTGTTCTGCTGTTAAACTCATATATTAACGTAAATTTGAAGTATTGTTTAATTCTCTACCATCTAAGGGTTCACGTTCGAGCTGGGTAGCAATATCTTCAACAATATCATTAATATTACCTAATTCATTTTTGATATCTCTAGGATTACTATTAGTAGAAACCATATTATTGATAACTGTTAATTTAGTCTGAATAGACTGTAGTTTGCGAAAGAAGTACTCTCTATTTCTCATAGTTTAATTTTATAATTTTGAAACCTTTAACACCTATTTTTTTTATAAGTTATGATGTTTTATTAACATGTTCTGAAGGTACGAAAAATATTTGGGTTTTCATACTCTTCTATATTTTCAAAGAATAAAAGTGATTCATATAATGCCATATCCATCATATCTCCTCCATATCTTAATAGAGCCTCTTTATGAGTAGATTCATTTAAATCTAAATTAACTACATAATTATATGCCCTAGTAAAAGTTAAAAATTCATAAGCTCTTAATACATCATCAGAATCTAAGGAGGCATTATCTTTTACTATATTTTCCATAAAATCCCCTCCCACGTTTTTATAACCATTAATAAGTTTTCTAAACATAGCTACCCAAAAAACAGGAGTCGCTGTAAAATCTTCATATGATGTTAAGTTAACAGGAGTACCATCTAAATCTTCATTACTGGAAAATAAAGAAAAAATACGGGGAAGATTAATCATATTTATAAATATATTATTGATGTAGAGTGACTAATTCTCCCTCTATACCAGCAATTTCAGCACAAATTTTAGCGTATTCTTGTAATACATTTACTCTTTTAGGGTTATCAGGATGATATTTCCATAATTCATCTTTCATATTAGCCAGATGTACTAATTGATTAATTAGATGCATATTTTCCTTACTTACTTCGGTAGGCATATTCTGTTATTTAAGTTATAATTAGGGTATAATTTCCCTCTCCTCTTAATCTTATACTGCCGCTAGTTGTAGTATCAGATGGGGTAAAAGTTATACTACCCGTTCCTAAAAAATTACTATTAATAGAAGGGACTACTGCTCCCATTAAATATTTACTTGAAGTAACTAATGTTGGAATTTGGGACGTACTAAAAGAACCCGAAAGGTGTCCTATACTGGCTGTAAATACACCCCCAATAGATGAACCTGATCTAGCTGTATCCTCTAAAATAAAATAAGCTGAATTACCATTATTTCTAAAATCAAAAGTAGTAGCTCTACCTAGGGAAGCAGTAGTTATACCACTACCTGTAAATTGAGTTGAACTAAATGATCCTGTAATGGGCATAATAAACTTTATTATAAATATAGAAAAATACCCCCAATATAGGGGGTATTAATCTAATTAAATAATTAACTTACGTACTCAAGTGCCATATTGAATAACTCTTGATTAACTTTTTGGTTTTGAGCGAAGTTCTTAATTTTACGAACTTTACGGGTTTTAACTCCGTAATTATACTCAAACATTCCATGAATTACTTTTTCTTGAAGTAAATTAAATGTTGACCAAAGCGAACCATCAGCATCCTCATTACGAGTTGGCTCAAGTAATTCTTTATAATCAATGGTAATTGCTTTTAACTTATCCTCTGAAAAACGAGTTGAAACAGCTTTTTTAGCAAATTCAATTAATTGATCTTGATCCAATTTAATTTCTTTCATTTTATTCATTGAATCAACTGTTAATGGAAGTTGTTCCATAATACCATTAATAGTATTTTGTAATTCTTCAAAATTATAATGAATATGTCTAATTTTCATACTACCAAAATCTTCAGTAGAAATAACTAAACCATTAGAACAAACTAATCTAAATAATCCAACTCGGAATTGGAATGATGATTTACCATCATGTGAATTAATAAGTAATACTTGTGGGTAAACTGTATCATTATCAGCACCAGTAATTTGAATATCTGGGTTTTGAAGTGTTATAAAGTGTTTACAAGTGTTCTTATTACTCTTACGAACCTTAATTTGTTGAGCTTTAATAGGTTTCCAACCTAGTGTTTCCAGATCATCCAATACATTCTCAGTGGGAATGTGAACGTACTTTTCTGAAAGACCAGCTGAAGGAGCTTTACTAAACACTGAAGGCACTAAACTTCTCAAATCATTTTTACTTAAAAATTCCATAACATTTACTATTTAATCATTTTAACAATGACGTGAATATACGAAGCAACTCTGAGGAAGCCAAGCAACTCTGAGGAAACCTTTAAATTTTCTTTTCAACATACACGCAAGTATCACCTTCAGTAAATCCTTTTTCTTGTAAAAGTGGGAGGGACATGGGTAAGCACCATGCATAAATAGTTTTGTCAGTATATATGTCTTTCACATATTCCCATCGTGTATCCCATAAAGATCTATAAATGCCCCTACGTCTATAATCTTCATGAACCCAGGCATCCAAAAATTTTATTTTATTATCTTTTTGGATTTGCATAAAAACATGCCCTACAGTAATACCATCCATTACTGCTATCCATCCAATTAAATCTTGGAAATGAGTATTTATGCGAATTATTTCGTGTTCCACTTATGCCCATGTGTGGACATAAATATTAGGGAGTAAAAACTATATCAGGCTTAGCTCCCTGAGCTGAGCGTGTTTTTCCTCTTTTAGGTCTAAAGTCTTTTTTCTGTTTACCATCTAGTATTTCTTTTAAGTTAATCATTTTTTAAGTAATAAATAAGAAATTACTATTAGTGTAACTACTATTCCTCCAACTATAGTGAGAGCCTGACTAATCATTATTTACCTTTAGATAAATCAGCTCTTTTAGCTTGCTTTATATTAGAAGAAACAATAAATTTAAGAATATCTGTTAATTTAGCATCTGATGATTTATCAATAGTTTTTTCTATTACTTTAATATCATCAGCAGTTAAACCATGTCCTTCTTTAAGAATATAATCGCCATCTCTATGTAAGAAAACTAGGTCTCTTTTAATCATAGTTTTAAGAAGAGCTTTAGCTTTCTTAGTGTCAATATTTAACCCATCTTCTAAGGCTTTTATTCCTAGGGCACCTCCTTCTTTTTGGAATACTTTTACAGCACCTTTAACCATTTCTTCTACTTGCTCCCTAATAGTTTCTTTAACTCTAATTCTGGGCTGAGTATCAAATTCTTCCATATCATCGACCGTTATGAGCCATATCTCCAATAGCGTTAAATTCTTCAACTTTATAACTAGGATAAGTCATTCTATAATCACGAGCTTCCTGCATTACACCTCGATATTGATTTCCCATTTCATTTGCTAGTTCATCTAAAACATTCTCATCTCTTAAATTAAGAATCATTTTGGAAAATGTAGTAGCTCCTAATTCCTTATATACTTTCGTAAGAGCATCTCTAGCTACGTTAAGTCTTTCATTCATTTTATTCATTTTATTTTCTTCTATATAATCTCCCTGTGCAAAAGAATCAGTATTTAATGCTGATTTACCAGCTTTTTGTCTGTTAATAGATCTTGTTATATTTCGTTTAAACCGTGCATCATCTTTTTTCAATGCCTTAATAATATTTTGAATAGATAATTCACCCTTTTTTATTAACTCTTCTATCGAAGTTAGGTGATAAGTGTAATGATCTTTAAATTCAAAGTAAGTGACCGGTTGTAATTCATCGTATAAAAACTTATAAGCTTCATCATATAATTTATTATACTCTTTACTGTTTCGAAGCCTAACATCAAAGTCATCCAAATCCCCTGCATCCCGTAAAGCTCTATATATTTCGCCTGTCTTGTCCTTTAATGAACTATATTTTTGTGCTACAGGAAGAATAGCCTTTGCTCTTTCTTCATAAGAAGCAGTAGTATCTTCTTCGGATAATTTATTTTCTCCTAATTCTCTCCTTAAAGTTTCTTCATCATGATCTATTTGATCTTGAGTTAACATATCCATATATGCTTGGAATGGATCTTCAGGTAGGGTATCAATTTCACCTCTACGTAATTTTTGGAGGTAAAATACCTTAGCTTGATCTCTTATTTCTCTCTCAGCTTCAATCTGTCGAGGATCTTTTGTATGCATTCCCTCATCTAATGGTTCAGCAAATTTTTTCATTGCATCAAACATTTCAGGAAAAAATTGTCTTGCATAACTACGAGCGTTCATCATGACTAAACCTTCCTTATCATCCTCATAGCTCTCAAAATCATCCATATAAAAATCAGTTGCGCTTTCGGCAGCATCAATAAGATCAGAGAGGCTAGGAAATTTAGATGGTTTACCTAATTCTCTATGCATAGATGATACTAAAGCAAATTGATCTGAACGTCCCCATCCTTGAACTTCTCCTAATGGTCTACCTTCATCATCAACTGGATTAGGTACATCTTCATCATCTTGTTCAGCATCTGGATCATAATCTTCACCTATACTATAATTAGGAGCTGACTTACCAGTTATATCTTCAACATAAGCAATAGCATTATTAAGTTCTTTCATACTAAATGCAGATTTAGAAGCTTTTTCTCTAGCATCTTTATAGCTTATTCTTCCCATTACTACATCTGCTGCTAAACTTTCTACTTCCTCACCTCCAGTACCAAAATCTTCATCGGATTCTAATTGTTCAAAAAGTGGGTTATTTCTTAGATAATCTTGATAATTGAAATCACTCATTATTTTTTATTTAAAATTTCTTTAACTTTTGCTTGTATTCTTTCGTTAGTATATTGGAATTTTTGTCCTTTACCTTTATATTCATACCCACCATCAGGATATTCAGCAGCTATTTTTTTATCTGCTTCTTCTCTATTTTTTGCTTTAATGACCATTTTATCTACACCAAATTCATTTTTTGGTATAGTATAATGGAATAACTGTTTACCTTCAAATAATCCTTTGGATACATTGAAAGCCATTGAGTCTATATCTACTCCTTTATCATCATCCTCACCTCTATAATCATAATTAAACATTACATCATCTTCAGGAAAACGCTTTAATAATTCATTTTTAACCTCAACTGCCTTATCAAAATCAGTACCACGGTAAGCTACAACGAGCTCTTCTTTTTCTCTATCAAAGTGTCTAACAACTACTTTCTGTTCTCCCTCACTTAAAAGTGGATTATTTTGTAAATATTCTTTGTAATTAAAGTTGTTCATTATCTTAATTAATCCATTCCGGCTAACATATCATCTAAATCCTCAACTAAGGCATCGCTTAGTGGAATTAAATCATCCTTCATTACCGATTCAATATATTCGGAGACTATTAAAGTGGATACGGGTCTAACCGGATATCCTAATACACTAATAATTTGCGTTACAGTTGTATCAAAGTCTTGAAATCCACGATTATGTCTACGAATTTGTTTTATAGCTTCAAATCGTCTTTCCTTCACCTCATATAACATTTCCATTAAAGAAAGTTTATTATGTAAACTCATTAGTGTTTTATTAATAAATATATGAAGGAAGGATAAGGAAAGCAAACCCGTGGGCAACTTACTTAACTAAGAATACATCCCTCCATCTATCCGTATATACCAGCCTATATGAGACTTACGTAGTGACGTATGTGGAGACGTATGGTAATGATTTTATTGAATGTTCACCGTGACGTTCGTCGTTGATGCTGGTGTTACAATAATATCCCCTGTTTATAGTAGTTTGGGGTTTAAGCTGGGAATATGGGGGCGGTTTAGCAATCGCAAGGATCACATTTACACTTAGCCTTACACCACCCAAAGCATATAGCTCCGAATGTTAGTTTTTGGATTAAGAGGCAAATTTTAGTTTTCATAATCAACTTAACTTTTATTTTTTTCTGCTTCCATATCGGCCTTGAAAACCAAATCTACTAGGTTACCTATTCCTAGATTAAAATCTGCTAAAGCATCACCTTTGATATTTAATTCTTTAGCTTTTTTTCTAAAATAGTCGGCGGCATCATTTAGCATCTTTTGATTCTTTTTTAATTCATCAAATGATCCTTCATTAATTTTACCTTCTGCTAAGTATTTTTTTAAATCAAAATTGTCCATTGTTTCTATTTTATTGTTTTAAAGTTATTTATAAAATTCTAGTACTTTAGAGTTCTTAATAATGTCATTAAGAACCTCTTTATCTTTTCTGATCATAATACCACTATAATCATCTTTATCAAAATATTGGTTAAAATTAGTTTCGAATTTTCTTAATGATTCGTGATCCGCAAGTAACCCACCTGCTAGATTATATAAGATAGTACCTTTAGGTAAGTCTGTTATATATCTACCACTAATAGTTACGTCTTTAACAGGACTGGTTAATTCGTATTTTCTATTGTTTAATGAAAATGTCCCACCTGCCTTAGTACCCGATGATGGAGTAAATGTTAATTCCTCTTCTTCATTTAATGCTGCTTCGTCACGCACAGTAACTCCACCCGTAATATTAGGTTTTGCTACCTTACCTGCTTCTTCTGCTCTCCCTATAATTCGTTCTTTCACATCATCTGGTAATGCAACAGTGGTGAATGATACTACACCTACTGTTTTATAAGGAATACCACCAAAGATATCATCCATTAAACCTTCGCTTAATACTGCTTTACCTGTACTAAGCATTTTAGCAAACCATTTAGCTGGGTGATGTCCTTTTATTTTACCATCCTTACCATCCACGTAATCGAATCCATCACCTTTTGGTCCTACAATAATAATTCTAGATCCATCTTTGAATTTAACAACATCACCTTTCCGTAAGTCCATCTCATTGATTTCTTCTTTAACAGGTTTAACTCTGTCCCTAGGAAATGTTAATACTAAATCACGATCGAATTGTACTATTACGTTAAATGGATTTGGTTTTTCTGATTGTACGACTCGTCCCGTACCAATAATTTTTTTATTATTCTTATCATATACGTTAACTAGATCGAGTTCTTCATTCACTACTTCATCCACTTTCTCTTCTTTCCCTTCTGTTATAAGTGGATTATTAGATATATATTTTTTTAAGTTAAATTCGCTCATTATTTCTTATTTCAAAGTTGCTATAATTTTTTTACCGTCATAGTTAATATTACTAACAGGTATCTGCTTTTTAATGTATGCCATATAAAGGTTAGCACGTCTATCATCTTGTTCTGTTCCCCTAGACTTAGCAGGACGTACTAACATTTTTTTAATACCTTTTTCCTCATAATCAATATCATTAAGGAATTCTTTAGTTGCTGCTACAATAGTAGCCATTATTCTAAATAAACGTCCTTTATTTACAACACGATCGGCTCTATCTTCGTATCCATATTCGTCTACTGTAGTAAAGTCAACTTTAAAATATGGTCCTCTTATTTTTGCCTGGGAATGATCTCCATAATATGCTGCAAAGCTTACTATGTAATCATCTCCATCTTCTGTTGTAAAGGTAACATCTCTACCTGCTAAATTTTTCGATCCACCTCTAAAGACATTATCATTTACACTATAAGAATACGGATTAGAAGATCCTTCTCCTACTTCGGAGATAATATTGTTAAGTATACTAGTAAGTTTCATATGTCTACTCTTATTTCGCTTCCATCAATTTCTATATTCTTTACATTCGGTATATTCTTTCTAATATATGCCATATAAAGATTATTTCTTCTGTTATCGTCTTCATACTTTTTTGAACCGCTAAATGTGAGGGTCTTTATGTTTTCTCTCTCTTTAAGGATCTTTTTTGTTATATCTACTATTGTAGCCATAACTCTAAATAATTCACCTTTATTGGTTTCAATGTTATGAGAAACTCCTCCACCATCTTTTTCATCTACACCAAATTCAATGTTCATAAACTCCCACGGTTCATCTTTTGAGAAATCTTCTTCTATTTCAAATGTTACTTCATAATGAGTACCTAAATCGGTTACAAACTCATAAAGCATGTCATCACCCTCTTCACGCGTCAACTTATAGTTATATGGCTTTGCTGTACCTTCTCCTATTTCGGAGATAACATCATATAGAAGACTGGTGAGCTTCATTAGTCAACGTCAATACCTCGTTCAAGACCATCAATAATACTTTCTAAAGTAGTATCGTATTTGTTAGATGATGTACCAAAATCAAGAGCACCATATGCTTCTGCTCGGTCATGAGCTGTTGGGAAATAACTACTTAACAATTCATTAGCTTCTTTAGACATAAATTTTAGATCCTCAAGCATATCTCTGAGTTTATCTAAAGCCTCTGTTCTATCTTGAACCTCATTGACTTCCTTTTTTTCTTCTTTCCCTTCATATACTCTAAGATATAGTTGTTTTGTAGCATCGGCAATTTTATCTCCATGAGCTACAAAAAGATCTTTATCCATTGGTTCTGGAATTTCCTCTGGGTTATTTATATAGTAATCAACTAATTGTAATGTGCCTTTTAGATCTAAACCTGCTCCTACCATTCTATCGGCATAATCATCTACAATACCTTCTTTTTTTTCCTCTTTTAATAAAGGATTATTTTCTACGTATTTTTTATAATTGAAATCACTCATTATTTCTTTTTTTCTAATTCTAATTCCATTAAAGATATTAATCTACCCAATCCACCCGTACCATAAAGTTTATCTGCTTGAACTTGTTGTCTTTCGGTACCGTAAAATTTAAGGCTTTGAATAATTCTAGAGGCATTTCTTAATGTTTTAATCATTCCTCTAATCTCACTAGGAGATTTTACATCCAAAAAGCTTTCATTAATTGTTTCTTCTTTAATTACTGGGTATCCTTTAAGTACTTGTCTGAATATAGTAATGAAGTTATGAATTCTTTGACTAATTTCGGATGCTCCTTTACTTAATTGATCACTTCCATTATATCGGATTATACCAAGAGTATCAAACATTTCTACAAATTGCTTTTCTAAGGCTACTAATTCTTCTCTACTTATCTCTTGTAAGTATTTCATGGTTTCTTCATCTGCGGTACCCATGAATTCTAGTGCTTCGTTTAGAAGCGGATTATTAGCTACGTAATCCTTAAAATTAAATTCGCTCATTGCAATTTTTTATTATAAATATATAGACCCTTATGCCTCGTGAATATAATATATATTTTGTTGATGGCCAAATTTTTATCAAGATCTCTTTTTGTAGATCCGCATTTTTCACCCATTTTGGCTATATGGGAAAACGCATGTGTTTATGGGGGATATAACTATATAACTGTCATATGCAAAGATATGTGTATATACTTCTCGATGGTTAAAATTGTATAAGATCCAAAAATAACCCTAAGTCCATTTTTGCACATATCCACGCCGATTGACATCAGCACGCATGGGGTAATAATGGCGTAATACGGGCGCCCCCTTAACATATATACGCGGTACGCCAACAAAGCGCCACTAGAAATTGTGGCGCTCTGTGCCCGAATGGGCGTGTTGAAAAAATAAAGGTTAATCGTATGTTATGATTTACGTGGTCGTCCACGTCGTCGTGGTGCTTCACCTTGTGTGGTTACTGTCGCTGGATTAACCCATGCTACTCTCCCACCACGTTGTAAATCAAACATTAGTCTTGTGTTGCTTGAACCACGTCGGTTTTTACTAAAGTAAAATACACGCGATTGGTTCTCATCAAACCTCATATGTGCCATACCCGTTAGCATATGCTTAAATCGGTTTGACCCACTAAATTGTCCCGTTTTTGTTACCTGTTGTATTATCAAAAACGTTGTATTCGTATTTGCTTTATTACCGGCTAAATTATGTTTCTCAAACATATTCAATACCTTTGTTTCAGCCGATTTGGTTGTACCACCATGGTAATCAGCTACTGAAACTACTACTTCAGCCATACTATCTACTAATACAACATCCCAACCCTCATTGAATGTGTCCTCTAATACCTCAAGTGGATCACTATCAACGGCATCACCCATAAACAAGATCGGAACGTTGTTGAATTTCGGGAATCGCTTTGTGTACCCAAACATGTCGATCGGATTCATCTCACCCGATACAAACAATACTTTATTTCCATTACGCTGTAGATCAGATAATATATCTAACAGCACTGTGCTTTTACCTACACCCGGATCCCCCACGAATGCAAAGTTACAGCCTTTCATTAAACCACCTTCCGTACTCAATAATGTATCAACTACAGTTCCAGTACGCATTGGCTTGAAGAGATCCTCATTGAATTGAAAATCCTTCATTTTTACTATCATATTCTTTTTCATAACCTTTATTTATAACCTTTCAACACGTTGAATATACGAACCCTATCTCGGGCAGCCAACCTGTACCAACACTTTATAAAAAACGTTAGATTTTAGTGGCTTCGGCTAACATATTAGTTGGCACCTTATAAGTCTTGCCATTGCCTAGGTTCTCTACTATAAATGGGTACTTCTTAGATCTTGGTTTCATACCTAGGATCTTATATCTGGTGTTACGGTGTTGGATTGTGTCACCAGGGTTTAGGTGATCAAGGCCGTGTAGTAGTTTGAAGCGTTCGAACTGGATGGCCTCCTCAGAATTACCTAAGATATTGACCTTTAATTTGAAGGTTGCGTATTGGTCTGCGTAAGTGGCTCCGTCTGTTGTGAACTCGATTCCATGCTTTTTGCCTAGGGCTTGTAAGGCTTGATCGATTTCTTGTCTGAGCTGTTTAAGGGTTTGGCGATTGAATTTATCCATGTTTATTTGTTTTTATAACCTTTATTATACTTGAATATACGAACTCTACCTCGGGTAGCCAAGCCTCTTACCCAACAAATTCCCAGGCGTACATAACTCGTTTACCTGCTTTAGTGTGATCTGTAATCACGCCATCGATAACTGCCAATGCATGACCTCGAACCAACACATAAAATGTGCCCACTGGATTATGCTGGCAAAATGTTTTAAGTGACATCTTACGATCCGCACCATTTAAAAACCGTGTAATGCGATTGCGATGTAATGTTTTAACCTTTTTACCATTAATTTGCTGTGCATTATCCATTGCTTTACGAGCATCCCAAAGCGTTGGACCCCTACGAGGTCGACGTTGCATCTTATTTGCAACCCATCTCCATGCATCATCATATGCCAATCCAGCTGTCTTAACTAACGCTCGTACTGTACAGTCACTGCGCTCACCCGCTTGTAGTGTGTTTTTATCATTCATATCCATAACCTTTATTGACATAAATGTACGAACAACCATTCAGGGAGCCAACCATTTGCGCACAAACAGTATATATTTTTTTTCTATGAGAAGGTTTGGGGCCCCGGGGAAAAGGGGTTAGGGCGCCCTAAACTCTAGCTCACGTGTGCCTAACCTACAGTTCACATGCTATTGCACCTTATACTTAGGTGGTGGTGAACATTGAGTGAACGTGATACACATTGATTTATTTGGTCTTCCAAAACACTTGTATTAATACAATAGCAACCGATAGTAGCAATGATATGGCAGTTTTCATCGTTATGCCCTCCTTTAAAATAAAATACGTCCACACCGTAAATGTAAGAACACCCATTGAAAAACCTAGTAGACGAACACTCCATAGAGCAGATGTTGCCTCGTATAAATCCCTAGTGCCAATAACATAGAAAACAGTCGCTGGCATACTCGCTATCACCATTAGTCCTATCCCCTTGGGTGTTTTTAGCCAAGGGTAAAGTATTTGCATATTAGAAGTAAACCAAGTAATACTTTGGGCTATAGCAAACCAACTACAACCATACCAAAATAATTTCCAATTCACAGTATACCTTTAAATCCCTCGTCCTCATCATCTATGAAATCATCCTCCGATAACTCACTATCATCAAAAAAATCCGCATCATCAAAATCATATTCGCTCATTTTATTTCCTGCATGCCAAAACATACCCAAAATAAAACTGCCGCAAATAATTATTAATATCGCTTCTGGTCCTGTTAATGTAGTATCTAAAATCATATTCATATTATTTATCTTTATTTGTTCTTTCCCATTCTTTATCCCATGCCTCCTTGTTAAACCTATCATATCCTTTTAGGCTTTCATCTACAACTCTATTAACATCAGTTATCCACATTTCAATCACCCAAAATAAGGACTCAATAAAATAACTAATACCAATTAATAATGTTCCATAGTGAGTATAAGTGCCACTAAATCCTTCTCTAATATCTGTTATTACAGTAGGTATACTAGCAATAATAATTGCTATCGAAAATATAACTTTAAACCAAGGCTTTCTCATTCTATTACTGTTGCTATTGCCATTAATGTTAATACTAAAATAAGTAACATGCTTACTACTTCCATACCTCAGTATTTCGTTCAGCATTAGTGAAATAATACTCTAGAAATGCTTGAGGATATAGGTTAACTTTACCTACATACTTATCATTTCTAACAAAGCGCTTTAGACTTGTTATTCCAAATTCACGAGCACGTTCACTTACTCTATAACCTACTTCTTGACCTGCAGGTTTACCTAAATAGTCAAATAATGATATATACTTTACTTCGTTATGTACTTTTACTTCCATTCTTTACCTGTTATATTTTTAAATGCCATTTTATACCTTGAACCTGTTTCTAATGTAGGGTAGGTTTCTTTGAGTTTACTAGCTTCATCCCTTACATCTGAATGTACTTTTTGTCTATATGCTTCGTACATTATTTCCTCTATTAGCCTAACATCCATTAGGTACAAATTAATCTAAATGCCTTACCATATGCTTGGTAACGACTAAAAGTAGTTACTTCGCTTCCCGAATTAGAGTTAACATAAATTAACCTTTGTGCCTCATGATCTACCTCAAGCAATTTTCCTAATTTATCCGCTTGATGACGTATCATATCTATTCTACCCTCTGGGTGTAAACTTTGAATATATGTCATGACCAATTATAAACATTTGATTCAATATCAGCTACCTTAGATTGTATTTGAGCTAGTGCAATACTATCTACTTGTTTCCCTAGTGACCAAGGAACAACAACACATCTAATACTATCATAAACCAAATTGCTAGCTGGCTCTTTACCTTCAAAAATAACGTTATCTCCTTGATCATCTATTTTATATTGTGAGTGATTTTCTCTAACATACATTACAATTTGTTCTTTAATGAACGCCTGTTTCTGTTGTTCTGTCATACGAATTTCCATTTTTATCCTATTGCAAAATACTTAATGTTTTCTTTACGAGTACGACCATGTTCTGTTTTAACATAGTTTTCACAATGGTCATCATATACTTTTTGTAAACGATTTAACGTCCAAAATTTAGTAGCTGTTGGATTATAATCAGCAAAATTTTCACTATAACCCCAATTATTAACAAATTCCCTAATGGCAACTTCTCTATTAATAAATCTCTGTGTTTTAAATTCTTTATATTTTCTCATAACCTTATTATGCTTGAATATACGAACCATCTCTGAATTATCCAACTTATTTTTGGAAGTTTTCTAGAATATTATTTATATCTGATACTGATTGATAACTTAGAGGTTCCATTAGTAGTTCTCCATCTTTTGCATCTTCAGTAGGCCACCACATAACTTCAAAAAGTTTTACTCTATCAAGATCATCCAAGGTAACACCTGTGCCCCTTCCAGAACTATAGAATCCCTGTCCTGCTATTATAGATATTTCAAATCCACTAAGACTAACTTCACCATGGATACCTTTGGGATTATGTGGATGTTGTTTAAAAACTATATCTTTAAATTGTATCATAACTTTTTTTATTCTTCTCTGTAATGAATCCAAGCTGGCATGTTAATATCTGGAATGTATCCAACTCTAATTACCACACTATCTTTTGTAAGATAATAAATAATATTTAATGTTTCACCTACCATTTTTATTTCAGTGGAAACTCTATAACCATCTTTTTTTGCCACCTTCTCTATATCATCCTTAGAAATATGAAAATATGGAGATTGAGCATTAACTAGTAATGCAAAATTAAGTATGAAAGTTATTATTAGGTATTTCACTATAATAACTCTGGATTAGAATCTTGTGCAATAAGTAAGGCAAACCAAACCAGGAACACTATCATTCCTATACCTACTAATTTAGCATTATCAGATATATTATCATAAGATTCTTGACCTGTAATAAACCTAAATGCACTAATGATTGTATTAATAATTGAACTCATAACCTTTATTATACCTAAATATACGAACTATCTCTCAGGTAGCCAAATTTTTAATTAATTAATATCAATTCTGGTTCCCTAATTCCTACTACTCTTATACAAATACCACTAGGTTTATCTATCTGTTGTCCAGATAAATTAAAATATCTAATTATATGGTCTTTATTTACTTCGTTAATTGAAGATATAGTACTATCCCTATGGAAATGCAACACAAATCTATCATCAATATTTGGATGCCATCCTAAACTATTTACCACAAATGAATATGTGCTTCCTGAATCTATAGGAATGAATTTACCTAATAATTTATCATGTAAAGTAGCAGATGTAATTCCTCTATCTATATAAAAAGTAAACATGGCACTATCACTATAAGCTACTACTCCCAATTTAACTGAATCAACTTCTAGGTTAGGGAATCCCTGAATTCCAATGCCATTAAAATTAGGTAGGGAAATAAAATCATCTCCTGGTAACATTGTAAATAAAGTAGGGGTTGGTGCTTCTGACGGTGGTTTATAAGCGTCATATAACTGATCAAACCCAATTGTTGCATTAGGATCTTCATATATTAAATTGAAATCCCCACATGCTGTACATGCGGAATCAGCCGTTTGAACAGTTATACTTAACCAACCTCCATTAGTATTAAAGTCAGTATAATAAGGATTTATGGGCGTAAAAAATTGGGTAACACTTAGTAGTAAACTAATTAAATTCATTTAACTTTTATTATAACTATTTTTATGTGTTTTTTTATATATTACTAAAATATTACTTAACCCTGACCCCTTTCCTGCCATTCATAAGATATTTTATCTGTAGTAATAGGACCTCCCTTAGCCCATGTTCTACAAGCTCTAGCTGAATGACATTTAAATTTATGCATCCAACAATACCCTAATCTTCCATCTTTATCAGAAGTAACTCCTGGCATACAGTCATCCATTCTAGGGGAAATATCAAAAGCAACACAGTTAGAACATAATGATTTCTTAGCTGCAGCTACTGTGGTGCCAAAATATTTAGCGTTATCTTTCCAGTAATCACCTGGTTCATCTACATTTAAAGGACCATATTTAATCCATTCAGTTTTAAATGCGTAGTCCCTATTTTTAGTATTTAACTCCAGATTTTGTGTAGCTGGAGGACAAGACATTCTAGCAGTCATTTTTTCTTATAAATATTAGAAAAATAACCTCCCAGCTTTTATTTGAGCTTCAACTTTTAGGTCCTCTATTTTACAATAGAATTTCCAAGCTTTCTTTAAAAATTTTATCATAGGGATAAAATCATATCCATTAACTCAGGTTGTGGGAAAAGATCCGTTTTGTCTTTTCTAGTATTAGTATGAGTAAGTAATCCTTTTACTTTACCATAGTAAGCATCTTCTTTCCAATCAAATGCTTTTACACCTTCAGCCTTAATCCATTTCTGAAGACCATCTCTAACATCAATATTATCCCTATCTGCAATAAACAAAATCCACTTTCTAGTAGCTTCAATTTGCTTATCTGAGTAACGGTGCCAAGTTTTGTATCCTCTAAATGCTTGGGGTAATTCAACTTTCTGCGATTCAGCAACTGTGGTACCAGCATAAGTTTTGCCGTTTTTCACATATCCAAAATTGCAAATCTCAATGCCAACTGAGTGTTTATGCATGTGCTGAGATCCATTTTTTCCCAAGTGCCAAGCATATCCTCCCTCAGGAAAAGCCTGAACCATTTCACCATCATATTTATTATCATTTCCTTTAACAGATCCACCTCCTAATACAAATTCAGTAGCAATTCTACCCCTATTATCTCTACCCCATGAATCAATACACTTATAAGGATTATGCCATCCAGCAGTATGGTGAAGGAAACAATATTCTTTCTTAGTAGGTCCATCTAAATATTCACCTCGAGGTAAAAAATGTTGGTGAATAACTAATCCATTTTCTGTAGTGTAAGTTTGTTCTGATACGTCTGTATCTAACAAATCCATAGCCTCTAATGTAGCGGGTCCTACTAAACCATCAGCATCTAACCCATTTGCTGCTTGCCATTTTTTAACTGCTTCAGCTGTTGCAGGGCCAAAAATACCATCTGCACCTGAACCTACTACTTCTTGAATATCTTTAACTACTTGTCCTCTTGAACCTATCTTGTATATCATTGCCTTTTAGTGATAAATATCTAAAAGTTTAGTACACTACGGATTTCAGCCAAGGTGTCATTATATTTTTGAACGTATTCTTTAATAGAAGAATAATGCACCTTTTCATCACCTTTTTTCTTATTTAGAATAACTCTTACTGCACTACCTAAAGTAGATGGGTGTGAAATCACATCTACATATGGGGTACCTGTAGTGTTAATGTCAACACATACATTGTATCCACCATGAGTATTCTTAGTGATAAAATACGGCTCCAGATTTTCGTCCATAATTGCCGTTTTATTTTTAATAAAATCCTCTCTTGTTGTTTGTTGTCTCATAACTTTTATATTTTAATACATAGGTCTTCCTAACTTATAACCTTCACTTCTATCTCGATTTTTAAGTCTCCATTCTTTCAACTCTCCCATATTTTTAGCATACCTATACCTTTTTTTCCTGAACCCTGTTGTTGGATTTTCAAAGGTAGTATCAATTATTTCTTCCATATGTTGATTTCTCAATATTGAAATAATACTTCTAATACTATCTGAATTCAAATTTAAAGCGTTAGATATCTCTTCTAGAGTTAATCCTTTACTACCCCATTTATGTAAGTATAAAAGCGTTTGAACTAATTCTTTTTGGGTTAAATATATTTTTTCCATAACTTATTTATACTGTAAATATACGAAAGAGATCTGAGGTATCCTACTAATTTTATAATTGAGTTATCTCAGCTTTTATTTTAATTTACCGCCATATTTGGGATCATCAAGCAGTTGTAATGCAGTCTCTTTTTCTGTTTTATTAGGTATCATCTGATTAATACCTTGTGATAACTGTTCCTTTGTACCCTTATTGTTAATAATAAAATCTAGTACAAACGTAATACTATTACCTATGTTATTTTTCATTGCTAAATCAATATGCTTTTTTGCTTGGGATACTTTATTCTCTTCCCAAGCCATTTCAGCAGCATGATGATTAAATAACCAAATAGATGACTTATCATTTTTTGGTATAATAGGTTCTACTTGTTTAATATAATCATTATATGAAGGTTTTTGTGTAAATATATCTTGTTCTTTTTCCATAAACTCTTTATACTTACTTTCCTTTAGTAAAGGATTATTTCGTAAATATTTTTTATAATTAAATTCCTCCATTATAATGATTTATTATAAATATGTCCAGGGTATCCTAATTATTCTGCAGACGAGTTATTTCAGCTTTTAATTTCTTTAATTCCTTTATTTGGTCACTAGTATGTAAGTTCCTCATAGTCATTACTACTTTACATAACATAGTAGTAATAATAATTAAACCTATACCTAGTATAAATTCTTTTAAATTAGCTACTCTACTAGCCATAAGATAAACATAGGTCCCACTTACAAACATATTAACCATCATAGCACTCATAATAAACATGAATACAGACTTTCCATCATATCTAAAAGACATCATAGTTAAAGTAATGTTTATAGGTAATAATACTAAACCTAAACCTAGTCCCATTAATAAACTATTCATCCTTTAAAATTAAATATAAAGCAATATAAACAGTAATAGCTAATACAAAAAATGCAAATTTTTCCATAATTATTTATTCCAAGGTCTAAAATCCTTATCTTTTTTAACTACTTTAGTTATTTTTGTATCACAAGCATATTCATGCCCATGCCAGTGTTTTTTAATTGAATTGATTGCTCCAGGTTTACTTTTAGCAAATACATACATTGTAGCAGGGAATAATGTTGGTTTATGTCCCCAATGTATTTCATAACATGTATTATCCCTTTCCATTTGATTCACTTAAATCGTTTTCAGATAAAATTCGTTTTAAACCATTCCAAGCATTAAATTCCTTAGCGGATACTCTTAACCAAACATCCCCTACGACTTTAATTTCATAAATTAACTTACTCTTGCTCATTACCTTTATGTTTTATTTTACGAGAATATTTAGTTTTATCCTTAACCGTCTGTTGAGTAGTTCGTTTACCAATATGGTGAGCGACTTCTCCTCTACTCATACCATTATCAGTTTGAATAAGTTTCCACTCACCATTTTCCTTATCCCTCACCCACTTAAATCCAGCTGGTGCAGGAGCAAAATCGAAAAATTCCATATTTGGTTTATTAGCACCCATTTATTAAATATATTTTTCCTCTCTATTTAATGGGTCATAAGTACTAACCCCACGACCATAAAAATACACAGTTACCTTATGTTGAGGGTACTTTTTACGTTTCTCATGAATAATATTATAAAGAGTAGCATCAGTATATTGAAGATGAAATACACGATTATCATCTTTTTCACCCCAGGGGTTATACACCATTATTTCTAAACTCTTCATTTACTTATTTTTACGAGGTCGTCCTCTACGCTTTTTGCCTTTAGCAGCGTCAACTACATCACATGCTTGATTACCCACTTCCTTAAGTGAAGCACCAACGTCCTTAAGCTCCTCTTTTACTCGCTTAGCACGCTCAATTACAATGTCGTCTACTTCTGTTTTGCTCCAAAGCTTTACCCATAATCGTTTTAAAAAATTCATAATATCAGTTTTAATTTTTACTCTATTTCGTGTTTATCATCATTATCAAAAAACTCACCTATATCCCATACAGAGGGTCTCTTTCTTATTATCCTATTCCAGATTTTTCTTAAAATATACTTTACTTTGCCCATTTTCCTCTTTGTACTAATTGTGCCATAATTCCATACACTGAAAGGTCTTCATATGTATCCTGGATTGACTCTCCTACTTCATCAGGTTCACCCAATACAACTAATTGTTTTAATCTATTTATTTTATCATTAGTTCTAAACCATAAACCAATTTCTCTGTTTTCTACAAAACGTCTCATACATTTCATCTTGAATAGCCCTAAATTCTTTACACATCTCTGGATATGTTTCCTCACAGTATTCTATAGCAGTTTGTTCTTCCATTACACCATTTCTTCTACAATGCCCAGTACTTCCGCTGCTGCCAATAAAGCAGCTGCTGTTACTAAGTTAAAAGGTATAAATCCATAACCAACTAATCGTACTGATGATTTTAAAAAACTCATGTACGCATGCCATTTAGGATCAGGCACCCAACCATTTCTTACTTCCATATTACTGCTTTTCTAATAATTCAATTTCCAATAATAATTCATTGGCCTCAAAATACTTTTTATCACTTTCTGTTCTATTAATCTTAGATAGTCTATAACCTTCTTCCATTAACGAATCATATTTGTCCTGTAACTTCTCTACTTTTGTTTTTCTCTTAAATAACTTTTTCCAATTCATAATTTAAAGTTTAGCCGCCAACAACGTAAATGGCCCAAAAGCCAACGCTGCCAAAAAATCTATCACTTTGTTCCAGATTCCATAATCATTGCTATAATTAATTACGTCATCCTTTCTTAATTCAAAGTAACCCCATCCTCCAAGGAATATCCATATGCTAAGAAATGTAATCATATGTTATGGTTTTGTATATACATATTAAGGGGTGGGTATGCCAATAGCAAAAGTTTATCTACCTTGACCTCTATATTTTTTCTTATAATTTTTACTATGCTTATGCTTTGAAGTTTTACTTTTTGCATGAACACCTTTCCTATTGACTTCTTTTTTATCAAACGTATCAATCGTTTTTCTCACTTTCTAATTTTTTTATGTGGTTAACTACTCTAGTACATAATTCATACTCCTCCTCTTCTTCTACTCTAGGTAAATTTAATATTAATGCTTCTAAATAATCTTCTCTAGCACAAGTAACGTCCATAGCTAACACATCATCTAATTCTATTTCTATGGTAACTTCGTCTATACCTTTGTCTAATGCAGTACAAACACTATCACATATTAAAAGAGAAAATTCATTACCCCTTTCCAGTAGTTTTTGGTGTAACTCACCCGCACCTGTAGGATCGGGATGATAATCATTAAAATCAAAATCTTCCATCATAACCTATTTTTTAGTTAATTTTTGGTAATAACTTGCACCAATATACGGAGTAAAATTAGTGTATCCAACCCCATCATAAAAGAACTGTACACCTCCATTTAACCCTAAAATATATCTTCTTTTAGTACGTAATAGCACTCCTAAATTAGCATTAGCCAGATTAAATGGCTTAAGAGCAAACCCTGTATTAAAACCAAGGTATAGTTCCCTTGCATTAATATAATGCTTTTCTGTTATGGTGTTTGTAATAGTAGGATATAAGATATTATATCTAGAAGATCTACCCGCAATTTGGTTTTGAGTAATAGTATCATATACAATAAAAGTAATACTATCAGTATGAATTATAGTATCTACATAGTAGTACTTAGCAAAATAATCTTCTAAAATGGCAGAGGTGTCAGTTGGTTCAATTTTATACTCAATCTGGGTAATTGTATCATGAATATATTTTATGGTTTCTTTTTCATAGTATTGGGGAACATAGCTAACTGTTTCATTAGTTACAGTATCATAAGTAACAATAGAAGTAGTGTCTCTAATAATAACGGGTTCAGTGGGACCATTATTTCCGTCTCCACACCCTTTCATTAGTAAAACTATAATTAATACTACTATTAAAACCGTATTAACTACCCTAAATTTTTCGTATCTACGAGGTTGTTCTTGCATTATGACTTTTGGCTATAAATATACTAACCAATTCTATGTTTTCCAAATGTCTTATCAGAAATCTGACATTACTTCTTCGTCAATTGCCTCTTGTATTTCGTCTTTAGTAGCATCTGTTTGGAACATAATGTTAGGAGAAAATCTTTCTACTTCTTCACCTTCATTAAATATTATTAAAGTTGGCACAGCAAATATTTTATACTCTTTAGCTGCATCAGGAGTAGCTTCAATGCAAATTCTTTTTTTAGAGCAATCAGAAACTTTATTTAACCATTCTATTTGATTAGCTTCGTTCCAAGGTGCATTAAATTCTACTACACATAAATTATACCCACATGGTGATTGTGAATAAACATTAAACCCTATAAATAAAAATATAAATAATAAAAAATTTTTCATCTTAATTCGTCTAACTTCTCTTCAATACGTTTCAAATCTTCCTTTATTTCCGAAACATCTTCTTGAGTAGTCATAATGGTTTGTCTTACCATTTGGTCTTTCATATCAAACTCCATTCTCGTAACATCTGGTTCTGGAATGCGTTCATCTACCTTAGCATCCCATTCTTCAACCCATTCATTTTTAGGTAATTCTTTTGCCTCTTGTATATCTGCTTGCAAAGCAAACCACATCCCTACTACTGCTGCTATTCCTGCTGCTATACCTCCTAAGGTTTTAAGACTAACCTTAAATGATGTATCTTCGTTTAACGTTTTCATTTTATTAAAGTATAATTTAAACCAACACTAAATCTATGCCATCTTCTATTCCAGTACTTATTATAAGTTCCTTCAGTAAAGATTCCTAATTGTTTTGTTATTTTCCATCCAAAGATAAATCCACCACCATAATCAACCCAGTTTTTATTTCCTATGGATCTTCTATATGAATATTCACTTTTAAGTGGAATATGATAAGGTATAATACTACCCCAAGTGTGTACCCAAAATTCTTTAGTGTAATGATATAGGTCAAACCCCGCTATTAAACTATGATTCCATTGTATAGGTAACTCAGATTCTTTTCTAGTTACATAATCGTCCAATACATCTGGAATAACTACTTGTTCCCATATTTCAGGTGATGTAGCTACTAATTCACCAGAAGGGTTGTAAAATTCTCCATTATCATAATCAACTGTATAGCCCTCTTGTAATGCAAGATAAGTATAATGTAAGTTACCATTATCTAGTACCCATTCAGCTAAAGGATCATATCCATATGGTTCAGATATTCTTTGAACAAATCCGGCATTTAAAGAAAATTTAGTACCTATCTTCCACCTAAATCTTTGGGATGCCTCAAAATATTTAATGTCAGCAAATCCATTTTGTAGATATTCGAATTTAGTTAACCACCAATCATCTACATATCTTAGGAAATGATGTTGGTCTAAATAATTTTGTCCTAATAATCTTCTATATTGGAATAAGGATAAAAATTCAAATCCAGATACTTTACCTATAGTAGCAGCATCACCATAAGATTGTTCTGTACCATCATAGAACACTTTAGCTCTGTTTTCATATCCAAACCTAGCGATTTTTCTA